>Ga0068877_10000100_pt1 | contig 71868 bp, 63 predicted proteins | sample NOAtaG_FD_66437 | JGI IMG/M metagenome (GOLD analysis project Ga0068877, IMG submission 66437) | Freshwater lake microbial communities from Lake Erie, under a cyanobacterial bloom - NOAA_Erie_Diel6S_1000h metaG | ecosystem: Environmental > Aquatic > Freshwater > Lake | place: USA: Ohio, Lake...
ATGAACGCCTAACTGTTTTGCTGCTTCTGAGAGTTTGAGTTTCATGAGGATAAACCTATACAAATAGTATCGCTTTGTATAGGTTTCTTTAGTTTTTATTGAGCAGTGTCGAGCCCCTGTGCGTGGCCTGACCGTTTCTATGTCAAAAAATACTTCAATCATGGCCGCTTGAAGGTCAAGAGCCACACCCAGGTGGTCAAGTCTCAGGCTTTCCCGATACCTGTGCGTAGGACAATTCCGCTGTGATAAAATAAATTGTGTGAAATATAATTTCATGCCATATAATAGCTGGGCTGGGATTCGTTAAAAAAAAGAAGAATTCCGGTCGGTCACACAATACAAGTAATAAGGAATCGAACCCATGAGTCAAGTTCTGTTTCAGCCTTACAAGTTGGGTCGCATTGAACTGAAGAATCGGATCGTCATGGCGCCCATGACCCGTAACCGGGCTATCGATAACATTCCGAATGACTTGATGACCACATACTATAGCCAGCGCGCCGAAGCCGGACTCATCATCACGGAAGGAACGTCTCCCTCACCCAACGGCCTAGGCTACGCACGCATTCCTGGTCTTTTCTCTAAAGAGCAGGTGCAAGCTTGGGCAAAGGTGACGAGTTCTGTGCACAAAGCGGGTAGCAAAATCTTCGTCCAGTTGATGCATACAGGGCGCGTCGGAGCCAAGATCAACCAGCCTGCTGGGACGGAAGTGCTTGCTCCTTCTGCGATTCGCTTGAGTGGAGAGATCTATACCGACAAGGCAGGTATGCAGCCCTATGACGTTCCGGTCGCAATGACGGAAGCCAAGATCGAATCGACGATCGAGGAGTTCGTGCAATCGGCTCGCCTGGCGATTGAAGCCGGATTTGATGGGATCGAGCTGCATGGAGCAAACGGCTATTTGATCGAGCAATTTATCAGTCCTTCTGCTAACCAGCGTCAGGACAAATGGGGTGGTAGTATCGACAATCGCCTGCGCTTCGCTCTGGAAGTCGCGCGACGTACAGCGGCAGCGATCGGGGCTGATCGTGTCGGAATAAGGATCTCCCCTTACGGCGTGTTCAACGACATGGGTGTCTATCCGGACGTTGACGCAAGCTATACGGAACTCGCGAAAAAATTGTCTGAGCTCGGACTCGCTTATATTCATATCGTCGATCATAGCTCCATGGGAGCCCCCGAGGTCAGCCCCGCTTTGAAGGCGACGATCCGTAAGAACTTCAAGGGCACCCTGATTCTGTCAGGCGGTTACGACGCTGCTCGAGCCGAGCATGACCTTACAGAGTCGAAAGGTGATCTCGTGGCTTTCGGTCGTCCATTTATCTCCAACCCACGCTTGCCGTCGAAACTGAAGTCGGGCGCCCCCCTTGCAGCACCTGACTTCAATGCGCTCTATACCCCAGGTCCTCAAGGCTATATCGATTATCCCGTCGATTGATCAGCTAGCACGTTGAGTCCGCTGCAAAGCGGACTCAACGTTTGTCCTGATCGATCAGGGCATCGAATCCAAATAGGACATAGGCCTCAAAATCGTTGCCCACCACCTGGCCTACGCCCAAGCCCAGGTTCAGTTTCACACCTTTTACGTCAGCCTGCAGATCGAGATTGTAGCCATGAGCGCGGGTGCCATCGGTAAGGGTAGGTTTGGTCTCACTGTGAAACCAAGCGGTTCCATAGTTGTAGAACATACTGAAATCGAGCCGCTGCAAATAGACAATATGAATGAGCTTGGCGAGATCGGTGACCAAGGGGATGGTCCACGAGAACTGGGCGCGCGCCTGGGTGTCACCATAGACGGCTGAAGTCAGGGCGCCCGGACCGACTAGGGTTTGATTGATTTCGTTCAGGCCCCCACCACTGCCAGGCACAAAAGTGCGCAGGGGACGATAGGCTTCACGCAGCAGCTTCCGGCGCGTCCCACGCACGCGGCTGTAGGAAAGCCCCCAGGATTGTGACGAGGGGATATCGAAGATCGTCAATGGAAGACCTAGATTGAGGCCCAGTCCGAGCTGCTCGTAGTCGTAGTTCTTGTTAAACTGTTTGGTGGCAAGGTTGGAGTTCACAGAGGAACTGAGGTAACCCCACTCGAAGCTATCCGTTCGCGATAGCCCAAGAGAAAGTTCTCGAAGATAACCCTTGGCAAGAAATGGCCAGATAGTTTGGTCTCCGATATAGGGCAGCATCCAAGAGTTCTTGTAAGTCATGCGCAGCGAAGTATCGATACTCTCGAGATAACGGGCCGCACTGACCTCCGCTCCTCGCTCGTCGAAATAGTAGACGCGGTTTCGAAAGACTCCATTCCACGTCTGGCGACGGAAGACCTCGAACGACCAGATAGTGTCGAAGCGGCTGCTGGTGAGATTCAGTTCGAGATTGGGGTAACGACTTTCGGTGCCATAGAGTGCAGACAATTGCAGCGTTTCGTTCTGGAGATGGTCCATCAGGGGGACCGACAGAGTGCCGATTTGGTATCCTAAGGCATCGATCCCAATCCAAGGAAAAGCAAACACAGGGCGAGGTCGCCAGGAGGCTTCCTGCGATCGCACCGGCTTGCCATCCACCTCGGGCTTTTGTCCCAGGAGAGAAGCCTGGGTCAGCTGATTCGCTTCAGCCAAGATCGTGGCATCAGGGCGAGTCTGCCAGGGATCGTGCGCCCGGATCAGTTCGGTCAAGCTCCTGTTCGGCTTCCGCATGGCGAGCTGCAAGGGTGAGCTGGGCTCGTCAAGAGTCCGACAGGGTTTGGCCGCAGTTGCATTCGAGTCGACCCGAACCAAGGACAGACCATTTTCCTGCCACAGGCTCATGAGGAGAGCATTTTGGTTCGAGTTATAAAGTCGATCGACGATATTGGCGATGTCGCGTTCTTCGAGACAGCGACCGCTTTCGTCGATCCGGCGAAGAACGTGATGCTGACGGCCCGCTACGGCTACCCAGATCCGCGTGCCATGAAAAGCTAAGGAGAGAGGTTTTCCCCGGTGACTCAAAACCAGGTCTTGGGTCTGCCTGCTATCGGCATTCCAGCGCAGGACTTTGTACCGATCGCCATAAATCGTTTCTTCCGATTGCGTCAACCAAATCTCACGTACGATATCGGCACCATTCGCATCGCTTGTCATACGTGTGCCAAGTAAATGGAGTGACTTGGGAAAGGTCATTTGAATCGGACAGCGAATCTGCTCGGGACGAACTTTGCCTTTTTGATCTAGCAGCGAGCGAGGAATGTAGCAGAGTCGATTGGCTTCGATAAACTCCTCGAGCCAGATCAGTTTGTCGGCACTCAACATGATATCGGTCACGAACGCCTTGCGTGAAAGAAAGGCCTTTTTGGTCTTGTCGCGATGGATCCAAAAGATTCGCGTCGGCTCCCGATTGTGATTGAGCTCCCCTGTAAGAAAGATCTGAAAGTCATCACGGATCACCCGTGCTCCGTAGGCATCTTTTGGTAAATCGGTGCGGCGGATAAAATCGGACACTGCATCCTGACGCCAAACGACTTCAGCTTCAAAAAGGTCTGATCCATCTCGATTGACGAAGTACAGACGATCCTTACGACTCTGGATTTGGTAGGTGGAGTTGAAGGTCATAGCCTGACCTGGCTTATGTGGAGCTGGTGGCGTTGCAGCGTTGGTCGGCTCCCGCTCAGTAATCTTTAGTTCGCCATTGCCCCCAGCTTCGTAGAGGGGGAGACCCGAGCGATCCTTCCAATACTGCGTTGCTGCTTGCTTGTATTCTTCGTAGAGTTGCTCTCCACTCTTACCCGTATACTCGTGCAGGGCTTCATCCATCGGCATGAAATGAGCAAAAGGCACGAAAGTATAGGGCCACCACCAGGGCATGCTATAGCGATAGAAGCTCTCGAGTAGCGTCGGTAGCTTATCGGCGCCATAGGTGCGCAGGATATACGAGACGAATGCACCTGAGATCGCATAACCAATTCCTGAGAATCGACTGCCATCATAGAGGGCATGCAGCTTATCATAACTCGGCCAGCGCCCCGTGAAGGCGTAGTAACGCTCGACCCCGTACTGCAGGTCAGAGCCACCGGAAACGCTAAAGGCCTCAGCTAGGCCTTCGATCCACCAGGCAGGCATCCAGGGGAGATGCAAGATACTGCCGGCTGGTCCAAAGACATTATCGAGATGCCGGTACATCGAGCTATGTGTGTACTCATGCCAGGCTAGGTCACGACCGCCCCGCCCCATGGTCTGCAGTTCGATTGCGTCGGTGATAAAGTTAGCGAACGATGGTTCGGACGTTGAGGCTGAAAGAATCACAGGTAGAGGCTTGGCTCGCTTGATCCCAAGCCACTGCTCCATGATGGGACGAGCTGCCGTTAGGGATTCAAGCACGACCCTTGCTTCGCTCGGTGCCCGTCGATCGTGGTAGAGAGAAAAGTGAGGGGATTGGATCTCGTCGTACACAAGATCGCCTTGAGGGCGCCCAAAGCCAATCGGCAGGGCCTTTGCACCCTCGGACCAGAACCAGATGACGGCAAAGCAAGACGCAAGGGACTTACTGAAAGCGTGCACGGGCAGCCTCTAGATCTTCGGGGGTGTCGATGCCAATCGAGGGATGCTGCGCCTCTGCTGTCAACATAGGAAGGCCATGGCCCAGGGCTCGAAGTTGCTCGAGGCTTTCGGCTTGCTCCAGTGCGTGAGGCTCCAGCTCACAGAAGCGCAACAGCGTATCTCTCTGAAAAGCATAGACTCCGAGGTGCTGCCAGAAGAAGCTGAAATTCGCTGGAGTGCGAAAATAGGGTAGCGGCGATCGAGAAAAGTACAAGGCCTGGCCCTGATCATTAACCACAGCCTTGACACAGTTGGGATTCTCGTAGTCATGGCGCTTGGTGTTTTTGATGATCAAGGTGCCCATGGAGCCTCGCTCCTTCGACATTTTGTGAACCAGGACCTCCAGGTCGGACAGAGCAATGAAGGGCTCGTCACCCTGGACGTTGAGGATGTAGGATTGGTGGCGCGACGCAGCCACCTCAGCACAGCGGTCCGTGCCACTGCGGTGATCCGCGCGGGTCATGACCGTGGGCACATTGTGGTTCGCAAGAACCGAGCAGATCTCTTCGCTATCGGTTGCGACAAGGACCTCTGCTCCGTAAGTGGCAAGCTGAGACAGACGTTCGTAGACGCGGACGACCAAAGGCTTGCCGCCCAAATCGACAAGTGGCTTGCGAGGAAGACGTGTGGCGCTTAGGCGAGCCGGGACGATGACTAACCATTGATTCCAATTGATCATGAAAACCTCGCTTGCACCTTGATGGCTGCGCAGGGGCGACGTCAGATCCGCATAAAAGGCAGCTGAGCCGCTTGCCACTGTGGTGGTTTCATTGCTACCATGTAGACTATAAAGTTAAACTCTAAAAATCTTAATACAAATTGCAGACTACCGGGGGGCCACAGATGGCTCGTGATGCTGCGCGTAAGTATGATGCTGGGGCGGCTGCCTTTTTCGTGGAAAACCTTTGTCAGGACGCCGACACGCTGCTGCGTTTCGGCTTTGCTCTGACCTTGAGCGAAGAAATCGCAGGTCGGTTGGTCTATAAGACCTTCGAATCCATCGTCCCGAATATTCCCGAGTTCGTGGATAAAGACCCGGCCTATCTGCGCCTGCTATTGATGCGCCGAACTTGGGAGCTGCACCACGAGGCTAACCAAGAAGGCCAGGGTAGTGTGCACGGTCTCTTTCCTCTGTTGAAACCATTGGATCTCGAAACGCGCGCAGTTCTCTTCATGGTCGACGTCATTGGTCTCACCGTTGAAGAAGCCTGCGGCATCACCAAAATGAACGATGACGAGCTGCGTCGGCATCTAGCCCACGGACGCAAGCGCCTCCTGGGTTTTCGTTTTGAATGAGGGGATACTGACCTATGCCTGCTAAGCAAGTAGCGCTGAATGATGAAGAGTTTTTCTACGCGCACCTCGCCGATTACCTCGATGACGAAGGTATGGCCCCCGATCGACGCCAGCGTTTCGAGGAAATAACCAAAAGATTGAAGCTCGAGGGCGTGGCGACCGATTATGGGATTCGTCGTGGACGTTTGCAGATCGAGGCCCAGCGTCTGTTTCTGGACGATAAGCATTTGCAAGATATTCACGATTTGGTCGAGGACGATGCAGCTCGTGCAAAGCATGAGGCAGAAGATATTGAAGAGGTCGGTAAGTCGGAGCTCATGGGTAACGCCTTCCGTTTCGTTATTTTGCTCGTGCTGGCTGCGGCCTGTATCTATGGTGGCGTTCGTTTCTTCTCGAGTGAGAAGAAAGCGCCGTTTAAAGCCCTTGATTCTTTGATCTACGAAGCTATCGTTTTGACAGAAGATCCCCAGGATCGATTGGATTTTCCTACTGAGAAGCTCGCGGAATTAAATGATTACTTCAAGCGCTATCCTGATCTCGGCTTCAAACCCAAGCTGATGCAGGAGCCAGGTACAAGCTGGGAGGTGAACGGTGGAACGGTCATCGACTACGAAGTAGCCAAGGTTCTCGCCGTGCAGTTCACGGGCAAAAACACCGGCGAGAAGCTCTATATTTTTCTCTACGAAGGCTCGCTCGAGCAGCTGCCAGCCTCGACTCCCGGCAATTTTCAGGGACTCGTTTACCAAACCTACGCTTCCGATAAGCTCAATATCGTGGCCTGGCAAGCATCCTCGGAGATGGTGGGTATGATGATTGGCTATCGTGGTGCTAAGGAACTTGCTGAGCTGGCATTCCGGATCGTCGGTCTATAGTTCGTGCGTGTCCCGGAAGAGCCCTTAGGCGTCGTTGTCTAAAAACCCTCAAGGGACCGGATATCACTCCGGGCTTCGACACCTAAGGCGCCAAACCTCCGGACCATGTCTGAATGCTGAAAAGAGGCCTTCAAGGCGAGACTTGAGGCGCGCACGTCCAGAAAGAGCTCCTCTGTGACCTTGCACAACATTCTGGCTCACTGGAAGTTTTAGTAACCTGATGCAACGAGGCTCGGGTCTTGTGATAGCCGTTTGTATTTATGTAATAAATTGGCGCATTCAAGCCGCAGCTCTTCTGAGGTAAGGTCCGTAGCTTATCCAACGGTAAAGGACCTGACGTGGCCGCCAGCAATATCCTTCTTATCCAGCTCAGACAATTGGGCGACATTATCCTCACCACCCCCTGTATTCGTGAATTGAAAAGGGCCTGGCCTGACGCTCGGATCAGCTTTCTCTGCCATCCGATGGGGCGTTTGATTCTCGAAGATAACCCTTCGATCGATCAACTGCTCACCTACGATCCCAAACTACCCTGGTATCGTGAATGGGACTTCGTGAGTCAGCTCCGTTCCCAAGCTTACGATCTCGTCCTTGATTTCATGTACAATCCTCGCAGTGCCCTCTACGCGAAACTGAGTGGAGCCCCAAGGCGCTTGGCATTTCCTTCACGCCGGCAATGGCTTTTCACTGACATCGTAGCCCAGGATCGTACGGTCGAGTACATAGTCCTGGAGAAGTTCCGCTACCTCCGGCATCTCGGGATTAAACCGGAGCGCGGCGGGCTGGTCTTGCCCTGGTTTCAGCAGCATGCAAAGGTGGTGGAAGACTGGATTGCTGAAGAGTCGAGGCTACGATCGACGGCCCCTCGGGTGATTCTGGCTCCTACGCATCGACGTGAGGATCGTCGGTGGCCACTCGACCGTTATGCAGCCATTGCCGATCGCCTGACGCGTGACTGGGGCGCGATCGTGATCTGGGCTTGGGGACCCGGCGAAGGAGAGTTCGTCCAAGCGGCCCAAAAGCTTTGTGAGACCCAGACGCTGATGGCCCCAAAAACCAGTTTTCGGGAACTCGCCGCGTTGATCGCTAACTGCGATCTATTCATTGGTAACTCAAACGGGCCCAGTCACGTGGCGGTTGCGGTCGATACACCTTCGCTGCAATTGCATGGCCCTACCTACGCCGCCACCTGGTGTCCGAGGACCGAGCGACACCGAGCTTTGCAGGCTGGTCAAGATCGGTCGGAGGGCCGGGGACCCATGGACTTGATTCGTGAGGAAGAGCTGTGGCAAGCTCTGAAGGCGATGGAACCAATCGTGGCAGAAGCAAAAGAGGCGAGGCAGCTCGCGGGCGTCCGCACGGCTTGGCAGCCGGAATCGCAAGGCATGAGGATCCACTGATGATCATCAATCTGTTTCGAGTCGATCGTTGTGAGAAAAGTCGTTCTCGTAAATTTCCCTGGCTACCGCGAGTGGGTATTGTGGTCGATTTCGCGGGGCGTCGTTTTTCCCTGAGGCATGCTCCCTTACTCGAGACACTTATGAATCTTTTCGAGCGCGGACCGACCCGCTCCAATCTGGAAAAGATTGTCACCGAACAGCTCTATGAGATATCCTTACCGTCCCTGATTCGCAAGAAGACCGTCAATGTGAAGGCGCGGACTATCTACAACCGGCCACGCAAACTCAAGAGCGAATCCTCATCAACTTAGGGACGTGGCTCTCGAGGACAGGAGAAGCCGGACCCTATAGGCGCAAAAGGTAAGAGGTTGTGAGCTTTATGTTACCATTCCGAGTCTTTGATAAAGAGAAAAAGCAGATGTGGCAGGTGATTAACTACCATCCCGGTTCTCAATCTGAGGGTAGCTACCTTGCAACGAAAGAGGATGACGATGCCACCGACGGTGACATGCGCATCATTCCCGCCCAAGAGTTGGTCAACTACAAGTTCGTTGACTTCCTGGAAGAAGTGGAGTCATTCGAAAACTGATCTCGCGCGAGAGTCGTGGTCGCGATGCGACCGACTCTCGAGCCCCACCTTTTTGCCATCCGTTTCCGTCGCGTTTTCGCTCTTCACCTCACCTTGCTGCAAGAGCTGGAAGCTCCGTCTGGGCCAACAGAACGCAATACCCATCTCGATTCATTGTTTGACATGTGCGAATACGCGCTGACTAGGAAGCTGGTTCTAGGGGACGTGCCGGCCAGTGCCTCCAGTCATCATCTCATTGCGAAGCTTTCCGATATGGCTGCAGGTAAGGGCCGACGGCTGTGATCCAAGCTAGAGCGAGGGGAGCGGCTTACGCGTCGACTCGAAGCTTCGGACCTTGAGTGCGGATGTGATCGCGGGGCTGTCAAAGTGTGGTGAGAAAGCTTGTGTAGCTACATCGATTCTGCGTTTGTGGTTCACAGGACGGTAGGATCCAACGTGAACAGCCTCTCGCGACCCGTGTTGGATGAAACGCCTGTTTTCTGGTTTTGGCAAGAATAAAGACAACTGAGCCGAACCGTTTCCGTTCTCGAGCCACAACCAGAACTTCCCCGCTGCGAGCGCAGCGGGGAAGGGGTGAAGGAGCTCGGTTGGAATCATGGAAGTCATGAAAAAGTCGAAACACCTGGCCATAGAAAGGAACACGGACAAGATTCGATGGACATCTGATTTGAAGCCTAGGCTTCGCATCAAAGCCGTTCTTTTGAACCCATAGATCTCAATTCAGCCGCTAGAACCCCCCCTCGCTGTGTACGAGTCCGGACAAAGAGACCCAAGGCCTTCGGAGCTAGCTTACGACACGCCCCCTTCACCCTTTTCGATCCAAAACCCACCGCCTCTCTCCTCTATCTGAATCCATCATTCTCACTCTCACCCATGCATCGAGCGTGCCGCTAGCGGTTCTTGATTCCAGTCCGTGCAGCAAGAGCCTTTCCGCTGCGATCAGTCGCGAAGGCAGCTGAGGACATTGACTCTTGCTGAGTGAAACGGATCAGAGCATGGCCGGAATCCTCCAGACCATCTATTTGGGCGCTCTCCAAAAGACACGCAGTCTCTTTTGCAAGAAATCTTTCGTCGAACGAGATTTTCTAGTTGGCCGTCCAGTCAGGTTTCGTTAAAAGGAATTTAACGATGCTGCAAAACGAGACGGATGGAGGAAGACACATGCGGAGCTACCTGAAGACGATGACGGGAAGCGTACTGATGAGCGCTGTCACTCTGCTAGCCACGGCCTGTGGCACGGGCAAGGATGCCAGTAAGTCCGACATCAAGGTGACTAATGGAAAAGCGATCCAGGAGGACGTCTATCCCGCTGTTGTACTGCTCGCCATGCAGACCTCCGAGGGTCAGTCCATCTGCACGGGCACCTTCGTCAATGATCATCAGCTTGTGACGGCGGGTCACTGCGTTGAGGGACAAAGTGAGCTTCGCCCCCAAATCTTTTATGTGAAAACGGATAAGTCTGGGGCCCGTACCGGTGTTCGCGCTCTCCGTTACAAGCGCAATCCAGCTTATTCGATCACGGATCGTAACGGTGTCAATGGACACGATCTTGCGGTTGTGACGTTCTCGGACAAGACGGCTCCAGCAGTTGCGACATTAGCGCGAGAAGCCCCTGAGCTCGAGTCTGAGCTGACTATTGTTGGCTATGGCAACAATCGCAGCTATCGGGAAGCAGATGGTCAGATGGCAGGCTCTGGTGCAGGTGAGAAGCGGTATGGCACCAATGTTCTCCGTCTCAAGGCTGATGGTTTTCTGAGCTTTTATGGTTTACCTGAAGCGGCTGCCGACGTTGCACCTGGTGAGTGGGTTGCGAGTGGTTCGGGTGATTCCGGTGGACCGATGTTCATCCATGGCGAACTGGTTGGTGTCACGTCAGGTGGTGGGCTGGCTCAAACCGAAGATGGAAGCCTGATCGCCGTCTCTCACTACGTTGATCTCAACAGCGAGGAAAGTCGAGCCTTCCTCGCGGCACAGCTGAACTGATCTCCGGACGCAGACCCCTTCTTGGGGTCTGCTTGTTGTATGCATGAGGATGGGTTTACTTGATGAGCGGCTCATTGGAGTCGCTTTTTTTTCTTAAAGCGGACCAGGCTTCTCACATGAGCTTTTGATCGTGCCTATACGCTTGAGTCCGAGGCCATGCTCTCATTAAGGAAGAGGAGAGCTTGGCTCCATCAGAAATCTTTGGTTGGGCGCAGCTGTACACCGAAACAATATGACACGTGTCCCTGCCAAACGACTATTATTCTCCGCATCCAAACAGGTACTGTTGGCATCAAAACGCAGCGAATACATCGAATCCTGCACGACGGCATTGAAAAACTGTGACGCCTTCGACTCGCAAGCTTCGGTGACGAGAAGAGTGGGAAAGAACAGATTGCCTGCGCGAAGACCGAGACACATTTGAGTGCCCATCACCTGCAATTGGAAACGCCCGTCTAGACTGCGTGCAAAAAGAAACTTTTGATCGGCGGACTGGGGGTCGCAAGGCTGCAAAGTCACGGTAGCATTGCTTGGAGCACGCAGGCAGAGACTTGTCTCATGGGAAAATCTCAAGGATTCTATCCGATCTTTCCGCTGAGACTCGGGGCTTGGGACGGGGACATCTTTCGACATCATGTCGGTGTCGGGTATCGGGTGATCGTCCGTGGCGATGGGATGGGATGGCTCGCCTTCCTGCAAGGGGGGCGCTGAGTCTACCGATGTCTCGCTCCCGTCCAAGGTTTGTACTGGGTTGCCTTGATCCAAGATGTTGATAGGTTCACGACGATGACAGTGCGCCTGAAGAAAACTCAGACAGACAAAGCCTAGTAGACATCGAGTCTTCACAATCGATCCCCCATTCTGGCAACATGCTTCCCCTTGCAAGCTTCAAGCCCTGAAAAAAACCCTGGGACAAGCGGCTCCTAGAGTGCAAGAACATGTCCAAACATCAGACACTTGCTGGGACTTTTGCATGAGGGGGAGGGTGAGGTCGAATTCAGACTCAAATCGAAGCTCGATCGCCCCTGGACGCGTTGGGCAAGGGTCCAGAGGCTAGGCGGTGCTAACGGACGCAATGCTTTCTCGATTTACGGCACGATACAGGATTCGACGCCGCTGGCCTTGTTAGCTATATAGGAGTCGTTACCGGATGTTAGAGAGAACTGATAGTCATCGAAGTCGGCATCCTGACTATCTTCGAAGGCTATATTGAGACTTTTGATTCTCGTCCCATCCTGCAACGCGATGCTACTCTGAAAACGCAAGGCGTTGGGGTAAGTCGCGGTACGGTATGGGGTGCTCTGGTAGTCACACTGGTGCTGATCACGGTTAGCCTGAATCTTTTCTATGCAGTCGTCAGTGTCAGTAGGCTGAAAGGTTTCCATTCGGATCTGCAAGGGCACGCAGGTGACATTATTCGGGAGCGTGATAAGGGTAGGCTGTGTTTGCGCAAAGTCCTTGTTACAGGTGATGCGATAACTCTTGCCAAGTACCACGATTGTCAGACAGTTTTTGAAAAGTGCATCATGCTTTAACTTCATCACGGTGAGAGTCAGCACCCGTGTAGCAGGCGGTGGTGACTGCACGGGGTCCTTCTTTGGATTCTCGGGCTTCTTGGAGTCTGTAGGTGGTAAGTCCCCGATCTCATCATCTTCGCGGGTAACCGGGGTCAATTTCTGGGGTTCGTCCTCGGGACTGGGAGCCACGGCGGGACTATCATCGAACCTCTTTTCGCCTTTGAACCGACTGCCCTGGCAGGACACGAGGACTAAGCAAGCGAGAATCAACTGGGAAAGCTTCATAAACGGCACTCCATCAGCAATAGCGTCCGGTCTAGGATATGCAAGGCCTGTTCCTTGGGCTCAGATAGAACGGTACTCCCTCAGGCTCGGACATAGGATCCCCGGGCGGACCAGCAACAACAGACCGTCTCAGGCTACTTTCTGAGAAGTCGTGAGCTCGGTATTGGGTAATTTCATGAGGAGATGGAATTGGTACATCTCTTCCTCTGGATCGATACAGGCTCCGACATGGAGCTCGACCTTGCCACCCTCAGCCTCGATGAAGCGCCGTACGGCGTCCATCCCAACTCCCCGTCCCGAGATCTGGGACACCGCTTTGGCGGTAGACATTCCCTGGTGGAAGATGAGCTCCCCTATGGCCTGAATATCCGCATCCTCTGGTATCAGCTGGAGCGAGAGGCCTTTTTCTCGCAGGCGACCAATCGCTAGCCCTGCCCCGTCGTCAAAAAACTTGAGATGAATGAATCCCTGATTGGTCTCAGCTGCGACTGTGATTCGCCCACGAGGGTCCTTGCCTTTGGCGACTCGTACTTCGGGGGATTCGATGCCGTGGTCGAGGGAGTTTCGCAACAGGTGAATGAAAGAATTTTTGATCGCATGTTCCTGCTTGTGACCGATCATGATCTCACCAATCTCGAGACTGATATAAGGCTCTGCCTTTTGAAGGTCCCTGGCGATGCGTTGTGATTGCTTCATCACCTCTTCGAGGGCGCCATGCAGAGACATAAAGATCAACTTCACAAGCTTGTCACAGTTGCCGTGGATGATTTCGCGGAGGTCCGAAGCTAGGGCTCCTTCAGCTTGATCCAGGTAGTTTAGAATTTGAAAGTTCTGCTCGAGGAAAGTCCGATCAATGGAAACCTTGCTGTCGTCTTCGGTCCGACCAAGGACCTCACGATTCACTCGTTCATAGCGTTCGAAGACCTCCAAGGCATCATCACAGTCCTTGGTCAGTCGTTCGAGGTCGATGACGACTCCATCCCGCAGGATTTCGCCGTAGTAGCTTTCTACACTATGAAACGTGTCCGACATCTCGGTGAGTGCTAGTGTCCGTGCAGCCCCTTTGATGGTATGCATATTGACAAAGAGAATTTTCACCGTCTCGATCTCGACGGCACCTGAAGCGATAAGGTGTCGATTTTCTGAAAGTAACTGTTGACCCGACATGAAAAATTGTTTGCATTTCGTACTGCCGATCTCAACGAGCTGACGAACGATCTGGAACTCACGATTCTTCGCATCCAAATCGGCACGAGCTTTAACCTCGGCGGTAACGTCTAGCAGCGTGACCAAGATTTTCTTCACGTTTTCATCGGCGTCGACTTCAATGTTCCAGGTACATTTAAGCACTTTTGGTGGTGTGCTCTGATATCCAAATTCAATAGGAAGATTGACCTCATTGACTTCGAAATTGAGGTAGGACTCTCCAAGAGTGCTTAGGATCGTCTGCCATGCTTGATCGATGCTGTTTTTGCTCAGATTGCTACGATCGAAGATGATGTCTTTAAAACTACGGTTCGCAATCTCCTTTTGCCCCAAAATGACAGGCAAGTGGGCCGAAAAATTTGCTCCGATTTGACCATCGGCTTCGATCGTCAGGATGCCTTGGGGGATGTGCTGCAGCAGCGATCGAACTTCAGCGGTTCTTTCGAGGACCTTAACCTCGAGGCTCGCGTTCAGCTCTCGGACCTCAGTGTTTTTGACTTGGAGGTCATGATTGAGCTGCTCACTGCGCTCGTAGGTGAGGGCGAACATTTTAGAATTGTTGCGAGCAAACACGATCGAAAGGACGCTTGCACCCCACATCGACATCCAAGGAAAGTCGATAGCATTGAGCGTTTTATAAAAGTCAAAAAACCACCCAGCTGCTAACGCGAAGTATCCAAGTGCGAGGTAGGTAACCTCCCTATTTTTCGTACGCAGGCCAACATAGGTCATGGTGGGCAGGAGAATGAGATTGCTGATGATGACCAGTATACCGATCAGACCGAAATGTATGAAACCAATGTTAGGTACGTTATGGGACAGCGCCGTGATACAATTCACAACCACCCCGACCACACCCATGCCCAGCAGCACCCAACGGGTATATTTTAAGATAGGACGAGGGCAGAGAAGATAGCTGATCCAGCAGCCAAAGAAGGTCGTGATGTGGGGAATGGACATCACGAGTGAAGAGAAGGCCTGCGTGAACGGATTACTGGTGAAGAAGGCCCCGAACATATTCTGCGAAGCAACCTCTTTGGCGAACATCATGATGTTGAAGCCAAACATCAGGAGGGATTCGAGGTCCTTGCCACGACGTGAGACGTAAATGAGGACGCTATAGATAGCGAGGGAAAAGAAGATCCCGGTTGGGATTAAGAGGGTGATTTTCCCCTTATAGATCGAATCTTGAATTCTTTCGTGGGGGCCGATGTCGATACGGCCATTGAATCCCGCTGATACGCTTTCCTGCCCTTGGAACATAACGGGCTTTTGCTCGTAGTTACAGATTAGGTAATTCCGTCCTGGCTCGAGAACCACGGGAATCATGACGTCGCTGAGCTCGCGACGGGTTCGCTCGAGACTCTCTTGCCCATATTCGGGATCGGACCACACGACAAGATTACCTTCAGCATTGATCAAGCGTATTTGGCTTCGGGCTGAGATCGCAGGAGCATAGACCGAGAGACTCTGCCGCTTTGTGCTGTCAATCGCCAGAATGAAGGCACCACGAGCTGGCCCTGCGACATAGCTAGTCCAGTAGGGGAGTCCCGTGTACGCAGATTTGAGAGGCAGCGAATCAAAATCAAGGCCCTCGAGACCCTTGAGATTTCGGTCAACGAATCGCCAGTCACCCTTGAGCCGGTAGACTTTGCTAACGGTCCCCTCTAGGCGTATGATCCCCGAGTCCGCAGTGAGAACCGATCCGCTATCACCAAGTGCCCGACCTGTGAGCAGGACGAGACTCATGACGATCCCTAGGTAGAAGATTGCGCAACTCCATGGCTTCACGGCTCACACCTCACGTTGGTTCCTCGACGCTTATGGACGAAGGTTTCGGACTCGTATCCGAATTCTTAAGCTCAAGTGGAAAATGGTTTGAAGGTGGCTGCCTGAGAAGCTTGACCAAGGGGGCTTTAAGATCCTCATTGAGGTGATCATCTGTGACTTTTTTATGCATGTAACCTAAGTGTGGCAGCTGATTCCGAAGGCCTTCGGGGTGCACGCAGCTTCGTTTGAATTGCTCATGAGGCGGCGATGGAACCGCAGGATGTGCCCCACCGCCTAGCGGGTGAGAGGCGGAGTCCCTATTCGGGCTTGGGAGCATCGGGCTTCCGGGATCGCTCGTCTTACTCTCGTCCATGCCAAGCGTGCGAAATAGGCGAAGAGTCGGACAAGGAGCTTCTTGTCCAGCCTTGTTACACGCCAAATTGACTTGCATACATGGCGGATGGAAATGATCGTCGCGATGATAGAAATTTTTGGCCATATAGCCAGGATTAACTTGGTGCCTTACCCAAAGCGGTGTATGAATTGCGTGTAAAAACGAGCCGAGCAACACAATCCAGAGCACATTCAAGGTGAGGTTATCCCCATGCTTAAGCCTGCGAGCCTTTATTGCGCTTTCCTTGCGAGTTCTTTAGGACTCGCTCAGGAAAACTCCCCCCCTTCGCCGCCTCCAGCGGCTCCTGCGGTCGAAAGTGCGACCCAGGCCGAAAAGCCCGCTGCTTCGAGCGAAAAGAAGGCCGAAAGCGGTAAGAAAGCCGAACGAATTCAGGTCACTGGATCTCGCATCAAACGTATCGATGCGGAAGGTCCTGCTCCCGTGCAGGTCATCGACCGTGAAGCAATCGATCAAGCAGGCGTCTCGACCGTTTCCGATCTTTTGCGGGAGATTCCGGCGTCGAGTTTTGGTTCGACCCGCGAGCAATCCAATCGGGGCGCGCCTGGTTTTGCTGGTGTCGACCTGCGTGGTCTCGGTGGCAAGTACACTTTGGTGCTCTTGGATGGGCGACGCCTGGCTGCGGACCCGATTTTTGATGCCGTGGACATCGGTGACTTTCCGGTGGCAATGATCGAACGGGTGGAGATTCTGAAAGAGGGTGCATCGGCTGTGTACGGTTCCGATGCCGTTGGTGGTGTGGTGAACATCATCACTCGCAAAGATATGACAGGAACGTCGGTCCTCACGGCTCTATCGCAACCCGCGGAAAAAGGTGGTGTGGAGCAACGAGCCGAGATTGTATCAGGCGCCCAGCTTGGCTCCACCAATGTGATGATTGCAGGAAGTTACCGAAAGAAAGAGGAAATATTTGCGCGTGATCGCTCGTTTATCGGCGACGGATGGTCTCCTACAGGTAATCCTGGGACGTTCCGCCCACTGGTGAAGACCGACAAGCCTGATACCAACGGGAACCCTACTTTTGCTGTCAAGCAAGGCGTCTTCCTGCGCCCTGACCCGAACTGTCAGACAACCGAGACCAGTCGGGTCCAGCAGGTTGGCGACAATATTTTTTGTCAGTATAACTTCGAAAAAGTGCGAACGATCGCTCCTTCCATCGAGCAACTCGGTCTCTTGGTTAAGGCCGAACATGAGTTCAACAGCAAGATCAGTGGTTACGTGCTTGCTAAAGCCACGAGAAAAGAAGCTCGCGATCTCATAGCCCCTCTACCTGCGACGGTTGATGTCACGGATCGGGAAGCCGTTGTCGCAATCAAAAATGCGCTGGGAGCAGCAGGTTCGACTATCGATCCGGAAGCTGGCGATGGCGTACGTCTTCAGTACCGAACCACGGAGCTGGGACTCCGGGATACGCTCACCGATGAGACCAACACTCAAGGCGTAGTGGGACTGAAGGGAAATCTTCAATCGGGTTGGGATTGGGATTTCTCCTATAGTCGTAACCAAGTAGAACGGGAGGAAAAGGGCGTTGGTGGCTTCTGGATTCAACCCAAGCTGCTAGGGCTACTGCGGACAGGCCAATTCAATCCTTTCGACCCGAATCGGAACGGTGCGGCTCTCCAGGAGGCTGCGTATGAGCCGCGAGAGACCCAGCTTTCGAATATGGAACAGTATAACCTTGTCTTCTCAGGATCAGCCCTCGAGATGGCGAATGGTCCGCTCGCTATAGCTCTGGGTGCGAGCTATAGCAAGGAGAACTATAAGACTGACGGAGATGCTGAGACGCTGGCTGGTAACGTACCTGGTTCGGCTGCCTCCAAGGGCGGCGGCGATCGTGATGTGCAGGCCGTGTTCACCGAACTTTCGGTCCCAGTTGCTCAAGGTTGGGAGGTGAGCCTAGCGGGTCGTGTTGATGCATACAAAGAATATGGGACAGCTTTTAATCCTCGTCTGGCCACAAGCTACAAGACTTCGGACTGGCTGTTACGTGGATCTGTGGGTACAGGATTCCGCGCCCCGACGCTCCAGGAGGAGCGTGTTGAGAATGACTTTGGTTATCCAAGTTTCGTTGACAACGTGCAGTGTGAAGCAGCTCGGGAGACCGGCAATGCAGCTCGGATTTCGCAGCTTTGCCGCGAGCAGCAGTATCTCTTGAATGTGGTAGCTCCGGGTGATCTCAAGCCTGAGAAAGTGTTGCTCGGAAACATCGGTGCCGTCTTTGCACCCTCGGTGAATTTTAACATCGGCCTCGACACCTGGTTCGTTCGGATCAACGATCGAATCGGGACGCCAGACCTTTCCATACTCACCTTGGCCGAAGCGAAGGGCGAACGTGGTTACGAGCAATATGGCATCAAGATCAACCGCAATGCCGATGGTTCTCTGATCGACATCACGGCGCCAGCTGCGAACCTGGCCCAACAGGAAGTCGCCGGTATCGACCTCAGCTCGGCTTTCCGCATCGGGAATACGAAGTCCTTGGCTTTTGGTTGGAACCTCGACACTTCGTACCAATTGTTCAACCGAGAGGCTGCTTTTGAAGGTCAAGAGCTCGAGAATCGAATTGGCCAAGCAGGACGTCCTCAGTGGCGTGCGAACAATACACTCACGATTGATACCGTGGGTTCCCATCGTGTAGCCCTGACAGGGCGCACCACCGGTTCGGTTGAGCGCGTGAATCCCGATCTTGGTAAGCTGCCGATATACACGGAGTATGACGCTCAGTATACCTTCGGTGCTCTTTTCAACGGAGCTTTCAGCCTAGGTGCTCTCAACGTCACCAACGCTAAGCCGCCTGCTGACCAATCGAGCAACCCTTCGCTGAACTATGACATTTACAGTTATGCAGGCCGCACCTACTACGCCCGCATCACTCAGAACTTCTGATCGATCGTAGTGATCGGGCTTCGGCCCGATCGCTTTCTCCTCATACGACTTCGGCCTCTTGCTTGCCCTTTTCAATATCGACTTTGCTCAGTAGCACCATGCCAGCGACGAACAAGAAGACCAAAAAGAGGATGCTGTAACGACTCTCGCCAAGATTCGACGACAGCAGGCCGAAGACTAGCGGCCCAAAGAGTCCAGCAAACTTTGACATCACGCTAAAGAGTCCAAAAAATTCTCCCGAGTGCTGCAGGGGTACCATCTGCGCAAAGATCGAACGGCTGATGGCTTGATTGGCTCCTTGAACCAAGGCCACTCCAACCGCCAGCACCCAAAAGTGCCAGGCCGTGCTCATGAAGTAAGCGAAGCTCGTAACACTCAGATAGATCAAGAGAGTGATAAAGAGTGCTTTTTTCGGCCCTATGGCGTGAGTGATCGGACCAAAAGCGAAGGAGGCTGGGACTCCGATAAACTGCACGAGGAGGATGGCCAAGACGAGATCGTCCGAGCTGATGCCGACCTCCAGTCCATAAATTGTAGCCATATTGATGATCGTCCCGACAGCGTCGCTATAGAGCCAGAAAGCAAGGAGAAAAGTCATGGCCTGAGGGTAGCGGCGTAGTTTGCTAAAGGTCCTCTTCACCTGAAGTAAGGCTGTAAAGGACGCTTGGATAGGTGCCCTGATCACATCTTGTTTTTGCGCGAGCGGTTCTGGGACCTGCCGAAGAAGTGGAACCATAAACAGCAACCAAATGATACCGACTGATACGAAGGACAGCTTCACGCCGACGCTCGCATCCGGAAGACCGAAGAGCTGAGGTTGAGTGACCCATGCTAGGTTGATGGCAAGGAGTATACCACCCCCAAGGTAGCCAAGCGCGTAGGCCGAAGTGGAGACACGATGCACCTCCTTCTCATTGGCTATGTGCGGGAGTAGAGATTCATAGAAGACGATACCGGCATGAAAAGAAAAGTTAGCGATGATATAGATGACGCCGGTGAGAATCCAATCACCTTGTCCAACGAGGGCCAGAGCCATGGACGCGAGCGCCCCGACCACGGTGAAGAAGGCTAGGGATTTTTTCTTAGTACCTCCAACATCGGCAAAGTAGCCGAATGCGGGGGAGAGCAAGGCGACCGCGATCATGGTCGCCGCGTTGAAGTATGCCCAGTAAGCCGACCGCATATGCGCCGGGAGGTCCGAGGCGATTTGCTGCTGGAAGTAAACGGGGAGAATAGCCACCATGATGGTGGTTGCGAAGGCTGAATTCGCTACGTCATAGAGAGCCCAGGCGCGCAGTTCACGACGGTTTAGGCCTAGCGTTTCCAAGAGCGACATCTATGGACTCCTCGAGTCAACCGGTGGAATTGATGGACCTTCTTGATCAGTGTAGCTGGCTCCTTAGAATTCTGCACAAAAAAACGTGGTGAGATCCGAACGCATGCATCGGGTTGGGACGCCGGCGACCGGAGGGCTGAAAACGCTTCTTTAACCGAGGCTGTGGCGTCAGAGAAAAAAACGTGTTAGACAACGGAGTCACGTTCCAGCCTGGATGAACAACCTGTCGTCCTCGCATGACATGCAGAAGCGGGAAGATGTGCGCATGAAGGTGCTGCTCGAAGTATTAGAATCCATAGGCTTGGGAATCTGCCTTATCTTGGCTGCCCCATTGAGTTTTTTCCGAAGACTCGACCATGTCTTTCAGGTCGGGGAGTACGCGGGGTATTTACTTAAAAAGCGATTGTTTGCCGCCCTGCTTCGAGCGCGGCTCGACTACAAGATGGGCAACTTTCAGCAATCGGTGGTCCTACTTGGGCCGATCGTGAACCATCTCGAACAGGTGATACGAGCAGAGCCGTCAGCGCCTTTGCGGCTTAAAAGACTTCTCTGTACCCTTTATTGTGATATGCAGCAGCTCTACCTCCTCAGCGGACAGGTGGAGGAGGCGGTCTTTGTGGTCATTCGTGCGCATCAGTGTCTGGGCCTCGATCGTCTACCCAGCAATCCGGACCTTGACCTCAAGACGGCCCATGTTGTGAAGGCAGGTCTCGCTGCGAGCAAGCTGTTAGAAGAGGGCGGCCTAGCGACTCTGATGGTTCGTCAAGGCGAAGAACCGGTGGTGAGCCGCCCCGGCAAGTCCTCCTCCAAGCAAAAATTAGGGCCGTCCTTTGAGTCGCCCCGCAAACGGCCGGATGGAGCTGTAATCATTCCTTTTCCCCAGCGCACCTAAGCGCCTTCGCGACATAACTGAGGTAGCGCGAGATCTCAGGGTGCCGACGAAGGTCGGAGACTGCTTGATAATCCCGAACCAGCACCCAATCCCGGATATGCTTATGAATCTGGGTATGGCATCCCCGGCAGAGGCGATATCCCCGGCTTTTGACATCCTTGGGCAGCATATAGTGGTACTTACGGTTCAGACGGATCGACTTCGGGTAGATGTGATGAAAGCTGTCGGCAGTTCGCAGTTCGCACAAGGGGCAGACTGGACTTTCGGACATTGGATTCCCTTCGTTCGAGAGAAAGAAAAGGGGCATGACCATGAAGCTTGCGACTGACAGGACTCAAGATTTAGCATGGATTGGCGATTCGATCCTATCACTCTTTGTCAGGCAGTTGATACTTGTCAACGAGATCGAACACTCTCCGGCTCGCGGTGAACTTTTCGCTTGGTTTACATCGAATCAGTTTCTGGCGAGCTTTGGACGCCCCACAGAAGTTGAGGCCCGTATCGGTCGCGTCTATCAAACAGAAGGCATCGATGCTGCCTTCGCCTTCATCGCTAGCTCTTATCTTCCCACGATGCAGAAGCAGTTGGCCAATCGTCGCTTTTTGGGTCAAATGTTTCGTTTTGAGTTGACTCCGAGTCTGCACCAGGATCCGGTCAGTTCTTAATCTGGCAGCGAGCTTTCTGACTTCCTGCGGGCGGTGTGATGACCAGCGTCGACATTCCGCCCGACTGGCGATCGATTCTGAATTCACATTTGTAAAGAGCTCCGTCGTCCGGTGACTTGAATGTCACAAAGTGCGGAGCGGACGGAAGCAACTCAACGGTCAGAGGGGTTTCTCCCTCAAAGAGTCCCGCATCAACGTCGACATACACCCGACTCCCTGAGGAGAGGATGCGCACGGGTTGCAGAGCCACATGGGGCAGCTTCTTGAGGAAGACTTTCTCGGGTCGTAGGGTTTCGCCCGCATGACCTTGAAAGCGGATCAGCTCCTTCTGAAATCCCGGTCGGCTAATCTCGAGTTCGTAGGTGCCAGGCGTGAGGTGCAGCTTAATTGGGGTGCGCTTGTAAGCGCCGTCATCAAGCTTGATACCATTGACGCGAAGACTGACAACTTCTGGTGATGAGCGCAATTCAAGGTGGAGCTTCTTGTCTGCCAAGAGTTCATCGCGATAATAGTAGATGGCTCCGGCTATCATCGCAAGAAAGAACAGAAAGGCTGGAAAACGGTTTTTCTGTGCGCGTCTTGGGTACTGTTGCGGAACAACGACCCTCGGTCGCTGTCGCGTGTTGGTTCCGATTCCTGGTTCTTGGGAGGCTACGTCGATTGCAAGCAAACGGGACGGGTGATTTTTTTTGAAACTGTTCGATAGAGTGATCACTTTGTCATCGGCTGCAGGGAGAGAACTTCTTGAATCAATCGACTTTTCCATCTGCAGTCCGGTTGGTTCTTCAACTGGTGGCTGCTGACGCGAGACATCTGGCATCACATGGATGCCGCTGCCTGAAGCCTGCTGCACAGGAATCGGGGTTGTCGCTTGTGCAGCTTGGGACGCTGTTGAAGCTGGGTGTGCGGCCTGAGCTAAAGTCTCTTTGATGTCGTCTTGGGTCCGATCCCGTTTTTTCGCAAGGATCCGCTTCAGAAAGTTGCCTAGCTCGCGTGAGGTGAACTCTGCGTAGCGAGAATGCAGGTAACGCAAGAGATCTTTTTCGAAGGCGGCAGCCGTTTGATACCGTTGTTTGCGGTCCTTCGAAAGGCCCTTCATGACGATTTGCTTTAGCTCCTGATCGACCTCTGGATTGAGCTCGGATATATCATAGAGAATTTCACAGTTCTGCACCTTGCGAATGCTCTCGACCTCGGATGCTCCCGAAAATAGCCTCTTCATAGCGAGTGTTTCCCAGAGTACGATCGCGAGACTGAACACATCGGAGCGCCCGTCAAGAGGCTTTGCCGCCACTTGCTCGGGACTCATATAGGAGTACTTACCTTTTACGACACCCGGCCTTGTTTCGGTCAGTTTGTTCTCGGCGGAGGCGATCCCAAAGTCGGTGATCTTCACATCACCTTCATAGCTGATGAGAATATTCTGCGGTGAGATATCGCGGTGAACGATGCCAAGGGCTTCATTAGTGATTTCATCGTTCTTGGTATGAGCGTAGTGCAACGCGCGAGCTGCACACGCCGAGATGTAGAGAGACATGGGTACGGAGAGACGGGTCTTTGCTGTCTCGCATGCTGAGAGGAGACTGCGGAGGTCAGCTCCGTCGACGTGTTCCATGATCAGCGCGTAGGAACCATCGACTTCGGTAAAGTCATAAACCTGGACTATGTTATTGTGCTGCAAGCGCTTGCAGATGTGGGCTTCGTCGCGAAACATTTCGATAAATTCGCGATCTTGTGCGTAGTGTGGAAGGATGCGTTTGATGGCGACAATCTTTTGGAACGCAGCTTCCCCGACGGCTTTGCCGAGATAAATCTCAGCCATTCCGCCTCGCGCGATCCGCTTGCCTAGCACATATGAGTTCTTCGCCATAACGTCCCTAGCCAAACTCATTCTCAGCCCCCGTTCCTTGGATGGCTGCTGGGGGTTCACTCGGGCGTTTCGGCGGCTTCTGTAAAAAATACAGTCGGCTATTCTGCCTGAGACCCTTCTTGGCAGCTAAATGCTGAATCTTGCAGCACATTCGTCCCATTTCTGGTATGTAAAAAGTCTGGGCTCGTCCTTCTCGGAGTCCCGGGTTTCGTTAGCCCTCATCTTCATTCTGATATTAAGGAGCATCTGTGCGAGAGGTCGGCCGATTTTTGACGGTGGAAGGTGGAGAGGGAGCCGGCAAATCGCTTTTTTCCCAAGGCCTTTTCACAGCCCTCACGGCTCGGGGGTTGACGGTCCTCCACAGCCGCGAACCAGGTGGGACCCCACTTGCCGACCAGATTCGACGGGTGTTTCTCGAGCCACCCGTGGACGATCGACCCGTACCCATGACGGAACTCCTCCTGGTCTCAGCCGCTCGTCACCAGCACATCACGCGTCGCATTAAGCCAGCCTTGCAAGCCGGACAGTGGGTCCTCTGTGATCGATTCTATGACTCGACCCGAGCTTATCAAGGCCTCCTGCACGGCCTGCCGGAAAGTTCGGTGGAGCAGGTGATTTCGGTTTCGGTCGGTGATTGTCATCCTGATTTGACTTTCATTCTCGACTGTCCGCCCTCCGTTGTGATGAGTAGGATCGAAGCGCGCATGCAGGCAACTGGACAAAGGGAACTGAATCGCTACGATGGCGGCTCCTTGAACTTGCATCAGAAGCTGCGAGACGCTTATCTCGAACTAGCGAAACGCTTTCCTCAGCGTATCGTCGTCTTGGATGCCAGTCAGACTCCAGAGGCCGTCCTGGCGTCTGCACTGAAGATCATCGAGGAACGCTGGACCCAATGAGCCGTAAAACTAACACTGAAAAAGTAGCCGTTATCGATCGAGATTGGAGTGATCTCTTCGGCTTCGAAACGATTTTTTCCCGCTGTCGAGAGCTTCTGACCGCAGGTCGCTGGCCGCAGGTGGTCCTCATCGAAGGACGTGAGGGTCTTGGCAAACGGAAGCTCCTGGCCCAACTCACTGCTATGCTTTTTTGCACGGAGCATCGGGCCTGTGGAACCTGTGCCGGCTGTGTCAGCGTGCGCCGAGGCTTTCAAAGCGATCTACTCTGGCTTGAAACCGAGGGAGCTATCAAAGTCGCTGAGGCGGAACAGCTTCAGGAGCATCTTCAATACCAGGCCCGCGGTGGCAGCGAACGAGTCGCCGTCATGGTTGATATCGAGGAGCTTACTGACCAGGCGGCGAATCGGCTGTTGAAGATGTTTGAAGAGCCACCCCCGACAGCAAGGATCCTCCTCTCGTGCAGTCGTCCCCGGCAACTTCTGCCGACGATCGCCTCACGGCTCGTCCGTTGGCACATCCAACCTCCAGCGATGGATAAAAGTCTGCCCTGGCTGCTGGCGAAGGCCCAGGCTCGTGACTATTCTCTCGACGCAGCTTCCGCTATCGAACTGCTGGAACGCAATGGCCTTGCACCAGGACGTGCCTGGCAGCAGCTCGTACTCCTACATGACAAGAGCCGTGAAGCCCTGGATCGACTGCATACCCTGCTCTTGAGGCCTTTGAACGGTGAGAGTCTGCAGGAGCTGCAGGAATTGCTGAAGCAGCAGGGATGGAAGGCGAATGAACTTGCCCAGCACTTCGAGCTGCTATTAAATCGCTATTACAAGAGTTGTTTGGGGCTTGTCATTTCGCCTCACCCACGGATGCAGGGGGACAGCCCTGACATCAAACGCCTGCGGCATTGGCGTAAAATCTTACAACAGGTCTATCGTGCCGGTGGCAGCGGGCATAATCACCTGAACACACAGATGGTTGCTGAGGCTCTCGGAGCCGTCGATCGATAGTCATGAGTCGAAGTGCGTCGTGCTCTTACGTCTGCCGAACAGAGGGAAGTTCCATGAGTGGTTTCAATATCGTTGGGGTGCAGTTTCGCCGAGCGGGCAAGATCTACGATTTCGATGCTCGAGACTTCCGCTTGAGTATTGGCGATCGTGTGGTTGTCGAGACCGAGCGTGGGCCGAGTTTGGCCGAAGTCAAGCGAGTCAATTTCCTGCAGATGGAGGAAGAGGGTGCACCTGCGGATCTCAAGCCGATCGTTCGAATTGCCTCCCGCAAAGATCTCGATAGCTCAGGTCGCTTGAGCCAGGAGCATGCCGAAAGTTTCACCAAACAGAAGATCAAAGACCTCGACCTCGAAATGCGGGTGATCAACGTCGAAATCCAATTCGGCGGCAACAAGGTCATCGTCTATTTTTCGGCACCGGGACGAGTTGACTTTCGCGAGCTTGTCAAGGAGCTAGCGGGAGGACTCAAGACTCGGGTGGAACTCAAACAAGTCGGCTCGCGCGACGAGGCTAAGCTCTCGGGTGGCATCGGCATCTGTGGCCGGGAATTCTGCTGTTCGAGCTTCTTGCGCGAATTTGTGCCAGTCTCGATCAAGATGGCCAAGAATCAAAATCTAGCGTTGAATCCTAGCAAAGTCTCCGGCGGTTGCGGTCGACTGCTTTGCTGTTTGACCTATGAAGATGATACCTACTCCGCACTGCGACAGAAGCTTCTGCCGAAAGGCGCGCGGGTGCGGTCGACTCTGGACGGCGTGGTGGGTGACGTGATTCGCGGTGACATTCTCAATCAGACGATGCTGGTTGAGCTAGATACGGGAGAGCTTCGGTCCATTCCTCTACGTGAATTGGAATTGGTCGATACCTCTCATGCTATTCAGGGTGCGGAGGATGACTGGGGAAGCGACCTCGACTTTGGTGCGCTCATTGGGGAAGGCGATATCGCGGAACTTGATGATAGCGAGGAAGTCGCGAAGCATCGGGAGTCGGCAGCCGAACCGATCCATGACGAGCAGAGGACCAGACTCCAGGCTCGCGAGGGAGGAAGGCCTTCACCACGGGAGAATCGACCCCAGCCACAGAATCATCGTCAAGGTCAAAGCGGGGGGAAACCCCAGCCTGGAGGCCGACCGCAGCCACGCGGCGACCGCCCGCAGGGCCATCGCGATGGACGCCCCTCGTCCGGGCCAGGGCCCCAGCAGGGCGGAAGACTCCAGCCAACGCGAGACGGCCAGAGGGCTCAGCGCGGAGAAGATCGGGGAGACGGGGAAGCAGCGGTGAGGGAAGGTCAGGAAGGGCGCGATCGTCGCAACCGGCAGAAAAATCGCATGAAACCACGAGCTCCCGAAGAGAATGGTGGAGGTGCTCCCCAGCCACAGTCTCCTCGAACTCCAAGAGAACGTCCCGAAGGTGGCGGCGGCACAAGCGGTCCTGGTATCATCGTGCCGAAGAAAGATCCGCCTAAAGAAGGATCTTGAGTATGGCCAAGCTATACTTTCGCTATGGTGCCGTAGGCAGTGCCAAGACGCTGAACTTGCTAGCCGTGGCCCATGCCTATCGGCAGCAGGAAAAACGCGTCTTTCTGATCAAACCGAGCCTCGATACTCGCTTCGGTGAGGTTGAGATTCGCTCGCGGGCCGGGCTCATGCAGGAGGCTGATCTGCTCGTGGGTCGGGAGACGGTCCTCGATCTTGATGCCTTGCAGGGCTACCACTGTATTTTGGTTGATGAGGCACAGTTCCTTGAGCCGCGCATGATCGAAGAGCTGCGCCGCGTGACTCAGGCGCTCGATATTCCCGTCATCTGTTACGGACTGCGGACCGACTTCCGCACCCAACTGTTCCCCGGTGCGAAGCGTCTTATGGAACTCGCCGATACGATTGAAGAGGTAAAGACGACCTGCGCCTTCTGCAATCGCAAGGCGGTCTTCAATTTGAAGCTCTTGGGGGGGAAGCCGACGCTCGAAGGGCCAACAGTTGATCTGGGAGCGGAAGAAAAGTATCTCCCTGCCTGCAGCCTTTGCTACGATCGGGCGTTTTGTTCCTAGGGAGCTGCAGCCGGAGTCGGGTCGAGCAGACGTCGTCGCTCAGGCTTTTCATGAAGACTTTCAAAATGCTTAGCCGCAAGTTGTCCACATGCGCCCGATACTTCGAGCCCCTTAGAATAGCGTACGGGTGCCGGGATGGAGCGATCGGCGAGATATTTTTGAAACTGCCGAATCTCAGTGTCGTCCGGACGCTGATAGGGCAAGCCCGGATGGGCGTTGAAAGGGATAAGATTAACCTTGGTGCGGAGACCGTGGAGGAAACGCACCAGCTCTTTGGCCTCCCGCAGACCGCAGTTTTGATCTTTGATCAGAATGTACTCGATGGTGATCTTGCGTCCTGTGGTTTTCTGATAAAACAGCAGAGCCTCTTTGAGACGTTCGAGATCGTAGCGTCGATTGATGGGCATCAGGCGCGTGCGGAGGTCATCCCGCGAGGCATGCAGCGACAGGGCAAGCGAGGCTCGCGTGTCGACCGCGAGGCGCTCGATCTCCGGAGCGAGCCCCGAGGTCGAAAGGGTGATGTGGCGTGAGGAGAGGAAAAAACCGTCCTCCTCCATCATCACGTTGGCTGCCGCCACGGTATTCTTATAGTTATCCAAGGGCTCGCCCATTCCCATAAAGACGACGTGAGTGACACGTAAATTTTCATCCTTCAAGATCTCGTTAGCCATAAAGAGCTGACTGATAATCTCGTGACGCTCGAGGTGTCGGACAAATCCAAGCTTTCCCGTCTGGCAGAAGTCGCAGGCGAGTTTGCAACCCACCTGACTCGAGACGCACAGGCTGGTCCGTCCCTCGTAGCGTAGGATCACCGCCTCCATCAGATGGCCTCGGGCCGAACGCAGCAATAGTTTCGAGGAACCGTCCTGAGAATCCAGTCGGCTCACAATCTCGGGTAAGCTCCAGTCGATCTTCAGGAACAGCTCTTGGCGCAGGTCTTTGCTGAGATTGCTCATCTGCTCCGGATCGCGGATACCGCCTTTATAAATCCAATGAGCAATCTGATCGGCCCGAAAAGTCGGTAAGCCCCATGATTGGAACAGTTCCCGGTACTCGGAACGGTTGTTGGCCAAAAAGTGTGGCTTATCCATGAGTGCGCTCTCCTGCGTACGAAAATCGGCCCAAGATACAGAAAAAGCTGGGAAAAAGTCAAAGAAGAAGGGGAAAACGTCATGATTTCAGATTGTTAAGAAGCTTCGAGGCTAGCCTAAGAGCGAGCGAGACGGAACGGTAGGATTGTTGCCCCGTGGGATCCGCAGGAAGCTCGGGAACTTGGATGGGCACGTGAATATCCTGGTGCTTCGGTGTACGATGGGAGCGGAACTTGAGTTTTCGTGGCGATGAAGATCGCCCATCATCTGCGGGTGTTTGCGGATCTTGACCGGATGGGCCTTCCCCATCGGGGTGCTTGGACTCCGTTGAGATCACGTCGCATAAAGGAGACGGCGATGAAGATGGGATTTTTGATTGATATGGATGGTGTGGTCTATCGAGGAAGTGAGCGGATTCCCGGTAGCATTGAATTGATTGAACTGCTTCACAGCAAAGGTATCCCCTTCATGTTTCTGACCAACAATAGTCAGCGGACGCCGATGGATATCGCCACTCGACTCCAGCGCATGGGCTTTCGCGTCGGGCAAGAACATGTTTTCACAAGCGCTCTCGCAACCGCTTCGTACCTCGCTCAGCACAAGCCTCACGGTACCGCTTATGTGATTGGCGAGGGAGGCCTGCTCAACGCTCTCGATCGCGTTGGTATTGCTATTGTTGATCATAATCCCGATTTTGTAGTCGTCGGCGAAGGGCGCACGATCACACTGGAAGCGATCGAAAAGTCCGTGCAGATGGTACTTGATGGAGCGAAGCTGATCGCTACCAATCTTGATCCGAACTGTCCGACTCAAGACGGCGGCGTCCGGCCAGGTTGTGGTGCTTTCGTGAAGATGATCGAAGAGGCAACAGGCTTCAAGGCGTTTAGCCCTGGCAAACCCAGCCCAGTGATTTTTCGAGCAGCTCGGAAGCGCTTGGGCTTGAACACGGGCGAGACCATCATGATCGGTGACACGATGGAGACAGACATTCTCGGTGGTGATCAACTGGGATTTCGCACGGTGTTAGTCTTGTCGGGCGGAACCAAACGGTCCGACCTGCAGCGGTTCGCCTATTCCCCAGATGTCATACTGAATTCTGTCGCTGAAATTGATGATGACTTTTTGGAGCAGCAACGAAGAATCATGGCTCACAATCTCGAGCATGGATCTCGGCCTCCCGAGTTCGCTCCCAGGCTGCTGAGCGAGTCATCGACGCTCTGAACAGTGTTTAAATGGGGGCTCCTGCCCCTTCTGAGCCTCCCGTGTTTTTTCTCCTCGCTGCAAACCTTTTATTCATATGCTTTTGCTGCTGACGTTCCGGAGAGCCAAGGAGAGATCGAATCCAGCCGGACTACTTTGTTGTGGTATCCTAGGAGGATGTTTTATCCCCAGTTGAACGTTGGGTTAAACTTGGTTCTGCAGCTCATCCTCTTCGACCGCGTTGCGGCTCGAGGACAAACGGAAGCGAGGGTCTATGCGGCTTGTGCTATCGATACTCTTGGGGTTGGGATGTCTCCTGTCAGCATGCGTGCCAAAAGAAGTGGAGCAGCAGGTTGCCCATGAAGTCAAAGCTCGGGAGGAGCGGCAGGGGCTCTTTGCTGCGTATCTCAATCGTCGCCTGAACCTCGACGATGCTACGATCGAAGGTCTGACCCTTGGGGGAGTTGAGCTAGGGTCGAGCTGTGGTCGTGAATATGCGCCTCTGCTGCGTTTGGGACTGGACGGCTACATCGAAGCCATAGAAAACAAGACGCAGACACCCATCGATTTCAGCTGTGTGTCAGCCTCCACGCGCCGGGTGATGGAAATCTGTGATTTCAAAGGTTTGCCTAAGGTCGACCAAGACTGCCGAAATCAGCTAGCTTTGCTGCGCGTTCGTCTGGTCGCTCAGCTGGAAGCAGACGCCGCGATTGGCGAGCTGCCAGCCGATCTCCTTGCTCACCGAATGATCGACGAACTGATGCGCCTGAACAAGACCAAGCCAGCCCAGGTCCTCAGCATGGTCGACCACTTTCTTGCGCTTAAACCCGATGACATCGATGCCCACAGTATCCGTGTGCTCCTTTTGGTCGTGAGTGCACAAGTTAAAGGGCATGAGGCCGCCTTCGAGGCCTCGATGCAGCGGCTGCAGGCCAGCCCCCGGGAACGATCCCGATCTTTTGCCAATCTGATGCAATTCAACGTTGCTCATCTGGCTTTTCTCGAGGAGCACTCCACCACCAATCTTCGCCAATTGAGAGAGGCCGCCACCCAACTCGCCCAGCTCTCACCGCATCCTCTGGCTGGGCGAGAGGCCGAAGCGGCAGCAGCGTTTTATAGTGGCGATCGGCAGAAGGCGCTTGCGATCATGCGCGAAGCAGCTAACTTGCCGCAGGCTGATGAAATCACGCGCCAGGGATTGGCAAACCTCGAAGCCGGAATCGACAAGCCGTTCAAGATAAGAATGTTCTATCTCTTCCAGTTCTGAACGGGCCTCCGATCGGTCAAGCCATGGTTGGCGGGGGCGGTGCCGTGGGCGAGACTTTTTTAATTCCTTTCGACGGCAACACTTGATAAACCGCGCTAATGACTTTTGATGGGAAAACGCAAGGCATCCCGAGTCAGTCAGTATAATAATCTATTTGAATGATTCTCTTGGACGGAGGTAGACCCTAGCCCCTAGAGTTTTGTCTGACATGCCGTCGAACTGTTTCCCAAGGGTCCAGAGGCCAGGTGCACACTGTTCCGAGGTCCGGTACGGACAGGTGGTTCGTGAGGAGCCGAGGATGGGTTGGCGGAGACAACCCGTAGCGACGACGAGACATACTCTCATCGAAAAAGATGCTGTCCTAGGGATGTCCTGCCTTAATCCGGCCATTTTTGCCAGATTGAAGGTGTATCCAGGGTTCGTCAAGATGGTTCGATCCTGGTCTTTACCATAATTTTTCAAAATTCTCGTTGCGTATTTCTTCAAAAGCGCTTTTCTAGGCATTCTTGAAGAGCTTTGTCTATTCGAGTGGTGAGGGCCCCTCCCTCATCCCAACCTCATCTTACGAAGGAACCCTATGAACTGGATACGTGCCATACTCCAGTGTCTCGCCACCGATCAGTTGCAGCTTAGCCGACAGCGGCTGCCCGTCTCGCTTACGATCGCCGGATTCGTGTCGGCGATACCCATGAGTTACGCTCAGGTGACAACGGCCAACCTGCGTGGATCGATCTTGGACGCTGCAGGTCAGCCACTGACTGGGGTGACGATTGTTCTTGAATCAGGTGAAGCCCGGAAGGAAGTTCTGACCAACGAAGGTGGCCAGTTTGCGTTCAGCGGTCTCAAGATCGGCGGACCTTACAAGCTAACTGCAAGCAAACAAGGTTTTAGTAACGTAGGTAGGGAAGGTCTGCAGCTGCGTGCTGGCGCTAACGACACGATCCAGCTCAGCATGAGTTCGGTTGAAGTCATGCAGGTCGTCGGAACTCAGGTCGGCAATAGCTCGCAGAAAGCCACATTCTACGCCACTGAGATTCGCAATCTGCCATCTGTGAGCCAAGATCCCAAGGACATCGTGCGTCTCTCACCCGACGCCGTTGTGGATGGAGACTCGCTGAGTATTGGGGGGGCCAACAACCGATTCAACAGCATTACCATCGACGGCATTCGTCAGGACGACGACTTTGGTCTCAATGCGAATGGCTACCCTTCGCAGCGCAGCCCGATCTCGCTGCAGGCCATCCAAGAAATATCGGTGGAACGCTCGCCCTTTGATGTGCGCTACAGCAATTTCCTGGGTGGCAACGTCAACGTCGTCACAAAGTCTGGAACCAACGACTTCGAAGGTTCGGTGATGACCACCTACACAGACGATGGTCTGACAGGCAATAAAACCAAGGACAGGACCAATACCCGCAAGTTCGAAGAAAGTCGTCTCGGCTTGGCTTTGGGTGGTCCTGTGGTGACCGATAAGCTGCATTTCTTCTTGAACCTCGAAGGTCTCAAGGCTAGTGTGCCGTACTCGGTAGGATTTGCAGGCTCGGGACAAACCACTGAGGTGAAAGACATCACACCAGAGGAAGTCGCTCGGGTGGAAGAGATCTCGAAGCGGGTCTATGGCTACGATCCAGGTACCATTGGGCGCAGTCTTGATGAACAGGACTTGAAGTTCCTCGGAAAGCTCGATTGGACCATTAGCGAAAGACATCGCTTGGAAGCCAAGTATCAGCGTTCGAAGGGTAACAACATCACTGCGGGACCAGGCAATGTCGATAACATCTCCTTCACATCGAACTGGTTCGACAAGACCGAGACGCTCGATACGATGTCTTTGGGGCTGTTTTCAGATTGGGATGACAGACTATCCACTCGGTTCGAGCTGAGTGGCAAGCAAGTCGAGTCTCGGCAGATACCGCTTGAAGACGCGAACTTTATGCAGGCTGAAGTCGAATCGGCAGCTGAAGGTTCGATCTTTCTCGGGCCCGATCCCTTCCGTCACGCGAATGAAATGGATAATCGGACTCTTCAGCTCACTGCGGAAGCGAATTACCTTCAAGACGAGCACCTGATCACGGGTGGGGTAGACATCGAACGCGTTGATATCTACAACATTTTCGTACCCTTCTCGAAGGGGTCGGTGATCTATGACACCGTTGACGCCTTCGAAGCGCGGACTCCAAAGAGATTCGAATATCGTAATGCGATCACTCATAACCCAAAAGATGCTGCTGCAGACTGGAACTACGGCGTGACCTCCGTTTACCTCCAGGATGAATGGCAGATGACGCCCAGCCTCACGGCCCGCTACGGCTTACGCTCTGAAATCTATGCGGCAGATGACAGCATCGCTCGGAATGACAAGTTCGTCGATCGATACGGCTTCGAAAACACCAAGACTCTCGAAGGCAAGCAGGTGCATCTTCCCCGTCTTGGCTTGAGTTATAAGGCAGCAGAGGGCCTCAATTTCCGGGGCGGCGTGGGACTCTATAGCGGCGGGACGCCGAACGTCTGGATTTCGAATACCTATTCCAACGATGGGGTTCGCATCAGTCGGGTGACCACGACGGCCGCTCAAGATTTCGACGGTCGCAATATTCCTGAGACCATCAAGAGTCAGTTGGTTGCAGGTTCAGGCAATGTGGATGCTTTGGATCCAGACTTCAAGATACCACAATCGTGGAAGTTCGGGACCGGTTTTGATTACCGCTTCTCGGTCCCTTCGTTCGGTGACAATTATATTTTGAACTTCGATTACACCTACACCAAAACGCGTTACGGCCTGCTCTGGAAGGACTTGCGACGCAATTATAGCGGCATAGCTAACAACCAGGCCACCACTGTAGGTCCGGATGGGAGGGCGATCTACGATACGACGCCGACCAATGCGACGTCTGCACCGGATAACTTTGATGTCAACCGTGGCTACGACTTGCTTCTGACCAACACCGACCAGGGGTACGGTCATACGGCGAGTCTCAGTCTGAATAAACGTGTTGGCAAGACGTTGAGCCTATCGGGCGCCTACGCTTGGCAAAAGGTCGAGGAAGTCAACCCGGGTACAAGTTCACAGTCGACCAGCAATTACGGACAGGTAGCGATCGGGCTGGATCCTAACAAACCGGATTTGGCCCGTTCGAACTACGAACGGACCCATCGCTTCCTCGTCACTGCAAATTACGAGGAAAGCTTCTTTGACAATCTTCTGTCGACTGTTTCGCTGCTGTTCGAACGTCGTTCGGGTCAGCCTTATAGCTATACCTTCGGGGGTCAAGCTAATACCGTCGGTGCTCTCTTCGGGGAAGAACGAGAATTCGCTCGTCGTAATCGCATGCTATTTTACGTCCCCAAGGGTGATGGTAGCGATGTGACTCTGAGTGGTATCGATGAAGCGGCCTTTAACGACTTTTTGAAGAAGAACGGGCTTGAAGAGTATCGAGGTCGAATCGCTCCTCGGAATGCTTTCACGAGCGATTGGGTGAATCAAATCGATATGCGATTGGCTCAGGAACTGCCTGGATTTTCCGATACGAATCGCACTCGACTGGTGCTGGATATCGAAAATCTGCCGAACTTTCTGAACAAAAAATGGGGGCAGGTGAAGCAGGTTGGATTCCCTTACTTGGTACGAGTTGCAGACGTGAACTACGATGCAGCTACCAATAAGTATGTCTACAGCAATCTGAATACAAATGACATCCAGGAGATCCGGACGGCCGAATCGGTCTGGAAAATGCAAGTAGCACTCTACTACGACTTCTGATTGCCGCAGCACATCACCCAGAAGGGGGCGCGATGCCCTCTTCTCGGCTTCTCCAACGACCTCCTACCTTCAAAGTCAATCGTCATCGGCGGAGAGATAAACAAGCGAGCTTGAGAAGATCAAGAGAGTGGACCGAGAATAGGCGCTTTGATTTTGAGCTTCTCGAGGACCGATACGACTCCCACTTCCTCCAATGCTTCGATCAGCGTGTGAGCTGTTGCGTCGAGGTCGAGAGCTTCGGGACGACCAGGGAACTGGCGTTCGATACGAGCCTCTCCGCCTTCGTAATCGAGAACGAGGGCCCGCGCTGTGGTCAGTCCCTTCGTATTGTCATAGAAGCAGAAGGCCCCAAAGGGCATCGTGCAGTCGCCACCTAGGAGTTCAAGAACACGGCGCTCCATGGCTGCACAGGCATAGGTAGTCTTGTCGCTGAGGGTCTCGAGCAGAGCTTGATGGGGACTGTTGGCAGGGGTTTCAATCGCCAGTGCTCCTTGCGCTGCACAGGGTACAAACCAGCTAGCATCGAGCAAGCGATGGGGAAGATGGCGGAGACCGAGGCGCTCGATCGAAGCTCCAGCCAGAATCAGGCCGTCCCAGTCGCCCTCATTCAACTTGCGGATGCGGGTGTCGACATTGCCGCGAATCGGGACGAGAGTCATTGGATTCGGCAGAGCTTTCAGGAGAGACTGTCGACGGAGACTGGCGGTCGCGATCGTTAGGGGACCAAGGGCCGCCATCTGCTCGCGACTCAGGCTAGGGTCACCTGGCAACTGGAGTCGAGCTAGAGATTTCGGATTAAAAATCAGGACATCCTCAGGGGTATGCCGGGTGAGGATGGCAGGTAAAGTGAAACCAACGGGAATACGCGCAGGCAGGTCTTTGAGACTATGCACGGCAAGATCAGCCGTCCCGGCTCGCATGGCTTCTTCCAATTCCTTCACAAACAAACCTTTGCCGCCGATTTCGTGCAGAAAGCGATCCTGCACCCGGTCACCGGTCGTCTTGATGATGTCGAGTTCGCATGCAGCCCCCTTGTTTTGGAGCAAACCTGCGACATAATGAGCTTGCCAGAGTGCGAGCTGACTCCCCCGGGTCGCGATACGTAGCTTTTTAAGTGACGATTCAGTCATGGACGATCCAAAGGAAAGAGGCACTTCAGAGCGTCCGCCAGCTGCTCCGAATGATAACCATCGGGTGGATTGTGAACGATGCGGCCGGCGTCGCCGCTCATTTTTTGTATGACGGAACGTAGCAGAGCTTCCAGGGCTTTCACCTGTTGTTCATCGAGCTGATTCAACGGTGTCCGATTCAACGACTTTTGCATTTCTTGTGCTGTGAGGGTCTCAAGATACTCACGAAAAGAGGCAAGGGCAGGCTTGAGATTGAGGGTTTGCATCCATTTGGCAAACGCACCTGCGTTTTCGACGACTATGACCTTACCCAGTTCAGCAGCACGGCGTCGTTCCTCGAAGTTTTCGCCCACGACTTGCTTGAGGTCATCGATGTCAAAAAGGTAGACATCATCAAGCTCACCGCAGGCGGTATCAATGTCGCGAGGCAAGGCGATATCAATGAGAAAAGCGGGTTTATTGTTGCGTTGGGATTGGGAGCGCAGGATGCGCGGTTTATCGATGATGATGTCGTGGGCTGAAGTGCAGCTGATGACCACATCAGCCAAGGGTAGAACTTCATTTAACTCTTCCCACGGATAGGGGATGCCAATGCCCACTTTCTCAGCCAAGGCTTCGGCACGGGCTAGGGTCCTGTTGCAGAAAAAAAGCTGCTGTGGCTTGTACTTGAGAAGGTAGCGAGCCGCGACTTCTGCCATTTCTCCAGCGCCTATGATGAGAACCCTGCAGTCCTCTATGTCGCCGTAGACGCGGTTGGCGAGGTCGATCGCTGCATGGCTGATCGATACCGGCTTTTTGCCAATGTCGGTCTGGGTCCTGACCTTTTTTGAAGAGGCAAAAGCCTCTTGTGTCAAGCGCTTTAGGATAGGACCAAGGGTCCCACCTTCCTGAGCGGCTTGCGCCGCATCTTTAAATTGACCAGCAATTTGCGTTTCACCCAAGACGAGGGAGTCGAGTCCTGAGGCGACAGAAAAAGCATGACGCGCCGCTTCATGCTGCAGATACTGGTAGCTGCGATGCTTGATTTCCTCATCCAACTCGGGCTTAGGTTGCGGTGCAAAACGCTGCAAATCGATAAAGACCTCTTTGAGATGATGCTGGTGGAGATCGCGAGGTTCGAGCACGCCATAGATCTCCAGGCGGTTGCAGGTCGAGAGCACCATGATCTCTTTGATCTGGTGTCTCTCGATCACACGGGGCAGAGCTAGTTCGATCTCTTCGCGACTCAAATAGAGAGTTTCACGAAAATCGAGACCAGCCGATTCGTGATTCGTACCGATGCAAAAAAGTATAGGAGACTTCTCAGCCAAACTGTTAACTCCACTCATGAATGCCGAAGAGTCCGACCGCGAGCAAGAGGAAGCCTATGATGGTCATCCAAGCTAGGCGTTTCGCAGGAACATTCAACATATTGCGACAGATGAGGGTGGCAAGATACCAGAGCCAAACCAAGATGGCCCAGAAGATCTTGCCCAGGAGCTCACCCCTATCGCCGACATAATAAAACTGGGAATAGATAGCACCTAGGATGAGGCCGGCTGTGAGAAGAATAAAACCGACCCAGATGCTAACGATCAATGCTTGATTCAGTTTGCTGATGGAAATTTGGGTGTGCTGAAGCCGATTGAGTTGCTTTTTCTTTAACGCCCTCTGTTGCAGCAGATAGAAGACAGCTATACCGAAGGCGACTATCGCAAAGGCTTCGCCGACGACGCTGGTGATGATGTGGGCCGTCATAAGCCCACTCGGGGCCTGTCCCTGAGAGCGACCGTGAGGTTCGACAAAGAAGAACTGGATGAGCATGATCAAAGTCGAAAGAGGAGCGACGATGCTGGCTAGGACTCGCACTCGGAAGAAAATCTGCGCAAAAATTGTGATCCAAGCCGAAGCTGTGATTAGAACGAAGCTGCTGGTTACGGTGATGATGTTGTAGAGAAAAGCATTGACAGTATTGCTGGTCATCAGACACGTCGCAAAAATGAAGTGGCCGTAAGCAACCAGGTGGAGCTTCTCTTGGGTTCGATTGGTGGCAAAGCTATGGAGGTAGAGCCCCGAGGCTATTGCAAAGGCAACGAGGGCGATGATGACGCCGATGTGATAGAGGTTCACGCACGCCTCCTGTGGCAATCGAAAGAACGAGATCCAAGAAGCATCGCAGTTATGTCATAGAAGGCCGGACCCACTCAAGAGCCAGATCTTTGGCTCCAGTCTAGCATGGCAGGACCCGGCGATTTTTGCTCAGTCGAAAGGCCGAGGCTACGGCGACTGGTTCCCGGCAGTTGAGACTCCCAAGGGGCGGCCCGGCCGGTTTGTTGGCTAGGCTTCTCCCAGCCCCCTTGAGAGTAGGCACCCTGGGTGACTGCATCCACCAGCGGAGCACCCCTCCGAAAAAAAGATCACGCGACTCTCAATATTTGCGCGGAGCGTCCGAAGGGGGCCCTCAGAGGCAGGCGGGTGACCACCCGAGGCAGACATGACGAGGGCAGGCTATGAAGCATCTGAATTGGAAGAGCTTTTTCAAGCAGAGCGAAGAAAACTTCGATGCTGCCCAGGAACTGATCCACAACTTTCTCGAGGCGACCCCCGAGCAGCTCCAAGCGCTGCAGGAGGCCATCCAGCTGGAGCATGCTGTGGCTGTCGAACATGCAGCTCAATCGATCAAAAACCTGCTCAAGCCATACGGTGCCCAGCGCATCGTGGCAAAAGCCTCCGAACTGGAAGCGATCGGTGGACGCGGCGAGTTGCTGGCAGCGGAGCGTCACCTCTGTGAGCTTCGCATTCTGCTCGAAGAGCTCTACGAGGACATGCAGGCAGTTCTTCGGAAGAAACCAAGCCGCAAAGGCAATCTCCAAGCCCTCGCGGAATAGGCCCGACTTTCACTTTGGGATCCACCGCCGCTGCAAAGATCGCCCAATGTGTGCGATCATAGAGTGGTAAGCGGAGGGGTAAGAGACGTGGGAAATGCTCTGCAGGAATTGACTCAATTTGATATAAATCCAGTTATCGATACAGATTTCATACTCTTGCACCATGACGTCAGCCTAGGGGATGCAATGCCGGCCGTGTTGCGGCGTCCAGGACGGCTTGGTGTCGTGCAGGATACGCAGCAAAAAATCCTTGGCTGCATCGATGCTTACGTGATTGCTCGTGCCCTGCAGCGAGGACAAGGAGCGGCTACTCCCCTCACGACCATCACCCTTGCAAATCCGGCCCTGATCGGAGTGACAGAAACTCTGAGCGGGCTTTTGGATCTTTTTCTCAAAGATCTCTACCGTCCGGTCTTGGTCAAAAGTGGCGACGGAGCACTGTTGGGGCACGTTCCTCCAGCGCGACTCTTGCAGTGGATCAGCCCGCGGCAGTTGGAGGTGCTACAGAATGTCTCCGATCTGAAAATTGATTTGGAGCGACGCGATGAATATCTGGGGATTGTGTCGCACGATCTGCGAGCCCCCCTTAGTGTGATCCAGCTTGCCACCGATTATCTGCAGTTACCAGAGCAAGAGCAGGGTATGACCGAACAGGTTCGCTCTTTTATCGAAAGAATTCGGCGGAACTGTACCAATGCTCAAAGTCTTGTGACGGGCCTACTCGATACCGTCAGAGCCAGTGGCGGTCTGCAGCTAAACTATGATCAAGTTGTCCTCAGTGGGGTCATCAACGATCTCGTCAAGTCCTTGTCGATTGTCGCCGAAAAACGAGGCCTAAAAATAGTTGCACGGCATGTTGATGAGATCAAAATTTACCTCGATGTAGAACGTATCAGGCAGGTGTTTGAAAACGTCATCATGAACGCGATCAAGTATGCTCCCCAAGGGGCGAGCATTGGCGTGCGGACCCAGCTTCAGGAACACGAAGGACAGACCTATGCTTTGTTCCAAGTCACCAATCCTGGGAACAGGATCACCCTTGAGGAGGGGCGGCGTTTGCTGGATCCCTTTGTTCAAGGGGCGAATCAGGGTGCTACAAAAGATGGAGTCGGTCTTGGCCTGTCGATTGTCAAGAAGATCGTGGAACTTCATGAGGGTATCATCGAGTTCGGTGGTGACAAGGAACATGAGGTGAGTTTTAAGGTGCTTCTACCGAACGCGACATCGGTACTCAGTCTTCATAAAGGCCAGGGGCGTCGCACCCAACGGTCGGTCCTTGTGGTTGATGATGACCCGGAGATTCGAGATTTCACGGAAGCTGTGCTCGCTGCAGCAGGTTTTGAGGTGCTCACCGCCGAAGACGGAGCGCGAGCTTTTAGCCTATTTCAAAGGCACAAGCCTGACCTGGTGATGTCCGACATCCGTATGAATAAAGTCGATGGATTTGAACTTCTCGCCAAGGTCCGAGAGGTTAACTCCAACGTACCGTTTATTCTTTGTAGCGGCTATTATCTCGGGCTTGAAAAAGACCTGCAGCACTCGAATTTGAAACCAGACCTTTTCATCGATAAGCCCTTCAAGATAACCGAGCTGGTGCGGGACATCGAGGCTGTCTTGAAAGCGAGCAAAGATAAGGCTTCCTAAGAGTGCATGGCTTATTCAGGACAGAATCCGGGTCCAAGAATGCTTGAACAATTTCAAAATCTATCGACCGCCTGCGAGCTCACCTTCTGCCATGTTCATTACGTTCATTTAAATCTATAGATTGCAATTCAGCAGTTCGAAACCCCTTCGGCAAAAGATATGAATAGCCAGTAATACATAGTGAATGAAACTCCTTTTTTCCGGGTGCATCAAAACCACTTGGCTGGCAACGCCATATCCACTAAACCGTTCTTTTGAACCTATCGATTTCAATTCAGCAGTTAGAAATCCTTTCGGTGAGAACGAGACTCAAAAAGATAGGCGTAGCCGTGAAAACGAAGACATCCTCAGGTCAAGACAAGCAGGCCTTCCTTATGCAGCTTCTGGGAGCTCCAAGCTCCCATGAGTTTTTAAAATTGATCTTCCAGGACCGAGCTCTGCGCAACTCTTCGTATTCGTTGAGAGCTTTCGCGAGGGATCTCGGACTTTCGGTGTCGACACTGTCTGCTTTGTTCCGTCAGCAGAGCAAGCTCTCTCGTAAAAAGGCTCAAGAGGTTTGCGTCACGTTAAGACTCGACGTTACTTTGACAGAGTATTTTCGACTCCTCGTCACGGCCGAGACAGCGAAGTCACCAGAGGTTACACAAGCCTCGTGGAATGCGGTCCGGGAGTTTCGGAGTCGACATCTCTATCAGAATTTTTTACTCGAGGAAGCGGGGAGCTTTGAGTGGAGCTGGCTGCATGCCTGCCTGATGCTACTCTCACGATTAGGCAAGTTGCCAAACCCATGCCATGATCTGCAGACCAGTCTGCCTTTTGAACCTCAGCAACTGCAGCAGGCCATGCATGATCTCGTTCAAGCGGGATGGCTCAAGCCTTCTCCCGAGGGCATGACAGCACCCCTTGGCTATCTCTATGCGCCCAAGCCCGGTCCACAGATTCGAGCCCTTCACCGTCACATGCTCCAACACAATCAGTATGCGTTGGACGGCATACCTGTCGAACAGCGGACTTTTGCACAAAATTTTATCACCATCCGTCGCTGTGATTATGAAAAGTTAGCCTCAGAATTGAGCGATCTGATCCGTGAACGCTGTGATCGCGTCGAGAGCCGCGAGCAGCACGACTCTGTATATTCCTTAAGCTGGCAATTGATTCCGCTCTCACTGGCGCACCCGAATACCGCTTCGGAGAGTGTTTCCCGTGGATAAGTCAGTGGCATAAAAAAATTGTTCGCTTTTGCCCCGCCCAGGTCTGCTCACTTTTTTCCTATGAGTTTCCGGATGCCTTGCAAAGCGTCACCGATCTCATTAAGGTCGGTGCTGAAATACCATGAGATGTGTTTAGACAGGATCCAAAGGCTAGGTCAGGCCCGTCTCTCACGAGAGAGAGAGAGACAGCCGGGAAAGACCGGCTCACTTTTGGGAATGATCACCAACCCGGGAGCTAGTTAGCTCCCAATTCCTCCACGCCCTAAAGGACGTGGTTTCCATGGGAGCAAGTCGTGATGAAGATTGTACCCTTCTTTTCGTGTGCCATGCTTGTACTTTTTTGGGGCTGTGGGAGAAACGATCCCCAAAGCGGACTCAAAGAGGTCTCTACGCCGGGAAGCCTCAATCAGGAGAACGAGCTTCTTTGGCAGCAAGGAGATAAGATCTTTATCGGGAAGTGTCCCGCCTTAACCGAAGCTTCGCGGGAGAATTGTCCAGCGCAAGTCTTTCGATCATCGGAAGTCTTGTCGCAGGAAATCGATCGGCAACTGCGTGAAGCTATCACACCTGTCCAACGTGAGATTGGACTTGAGACGACAAAATTGAGAGAGCAGCATCCTCGCTCTCAAGAGTTGAGAAGCCTCATTTCGCAATGGCAAGCACAGCACGCTTCCGAAACATCTAAGAGATTTAGCGTGCGCGCGGAGTACGACCAAGTCAGCAAGAAGCTGGTGCAACTCGATGAGCGGATCAGTAGAAAAGAAGGTGAAGAGGATCAGATCCAGAATGAAATCGCCAAGAACGGATCTTCAAAAATACTCGAAGACCTTCTCAACCGAATCCAGAAAGAACGCCGCACGCTCTCTGCCGAACGAGAGCAAAATCAACAGGAACAAGCAAGCTTGCAGAGGCGGCTCGATGATTTAGACAATAGCCTTGCAGATATCGATAGCAACTTGGCTTCTTTTCAGAAGGAATTGAACGTCCTGCTCGTCACACTACCTGTGAGCTCCTCCGAGTTAGCTGCCTTGCAGGCCCGCCTCGAAGTACTCCAGGCCCAGGTCGATGCTCGACCGTCTGTGCTGAATATGATCCGTGCGCAACCCCTCGTCTTCCGGAGTCTGGATTTCCCACCTGCGGAATGGGCTGTCCTCGAGCGCCTCCTTACGATCATGAAGTCTCAGAGTATCTTGCCCTTTCGTGAAGATTTCTCAGGAACGGTGCTCAACAGTACGGTGTGGACTCTGAACAAGACCTTGAAGACAAACATCAACGAAGTCATGAACGGTCGCCTCAGAATGGACTCGAATTCTGGCGGGGTCAATGAGGCTATTTTAACTCTCCCCCTAGCAGGGGCGAAACGCGTGATTCTAGAGTTTGAGCAATATGACCTGAATGATGTTGAGACACTTCTCCCGGAACGATTTCAGGGAACCTCGGCAGGCGATGGCGTCTCGATCAGTGACGATGGCCAGACATGGTATACGATCGTCAATGCCCTCAGTCTAGACACACCTCAGGGTCAGCGCTTTGTCATCACTCTCGACGACAAAGTGGCGGAGATTCAAAAAAACTACGATCCTCAATTTGGTCTGAAGACACCTTTCTACTTTAAGTTTCAGCAATATGAGGCCCAGCGTATACCCGATGCTCGCGAGTGGGATAACATTACGGTCGCAAGCCTAGCCAAGGCAGATGAGAATGTTCGGCTATCCCTCTATGGGGAACTCGAGGTCAAACATAACGACCAATGGCGAGGAGTCTGTGACGATCAGTTTACGGCCGTGGACGGAGAGGTTGCCTGTCGATCCCTCAGCGGACGGTATGTCTCCCATCAAGAGGGAGGTAAAGCGTTGATGGGCTACTGGATAGATGAGCTTGATTGTCGAGGTGGGGAGAGCTCATTGATTGCATGCCCACAGGCACCCCTGGGCACCCACAACTGTGACACCAAAGAAAACGTCATTCTAAAGTGTGACTTTGGAGCTTAGGGAAGACAGGTTCCATCCGCGTCGCAAGCAGCGGTCGATCGCAGCACACTCCAGATTAGGGAGTGTGCTGCGCTGCATGGCATTCACCAGGCCCGAGCCAAATTTTGTGCGGGTATAGCCCAGCGAAAATAGGGTTGTGCGGGCATTTTTAGTGTGATCTGGGTACCCTCTCCCAATTCAGAGTGAACGAGCAAAGTGCCTTTCAACTCCCGGACGTTGGTCTGGACGATGTCCATGCCCATGCCCATGCCGGAGGACTCGGTCAATGTGGATCGGACGGAGAACCCTGGCAGCATAATCAGCTCTAGCTTTTGTTGCTTGGTCAGGTGCTGAGCCATAGCTTCCGTGATCAAACCCAGCTCGCAGGCTTTGGCCACCACTCGATCCGTATCGACACCAGCCCCATCGTCTCGCACGGAGAGAGTGAACGATTCATCTTCATGAGACTGCCATGAAATTTTAATCCGATTCCGGGGACTCTTGCCCCTAGACAGGCGTTCCTCTGTCTCTTCGAGGCCGTGATCGACGGCATTCCGGAGGATCTGCACGAGGCAGTTATAGACGAGGTCTGTCGCTTGGGGAGGCAAACAGGTATCATCCGCTTGAATTTCGACCTCGACGTCTTTGTCGATGGCCCTCGCGAGCTCCTGCACCATAGGAGCAACTGATGAGAATCGGCTTGTGAGTGGCACGAACTGCAGGCGATCCACAGCGCGGAACAGGGACATTTGAAGCGTGGAAGGAAAGTAGTGTCTCGCATCGTTGAAAAGACTGAGGACTTGGTTAAGGATCGTTCTTGGCACCGAGACCAATGAACTCTCTTGAGTTGTCAGCTCACCGTCAAGAAACTCGATGCGGGTGCCGTAAAGCCGACTCATGAGTTCCACATACTCCTGGAACGTTTTTCGCAGTCCGTTGATCATATCGGGAAGATCGGGAGTCTTAGGGTCTTTTCGCATGTGAACCTCGATATCATGGCAAGCTCTCGCCATGAGCACGATTCCAAACATCCGAAAATTGCCCTTAAGAGTATGCAAATTGCGCTTGAATGCGACTATAGTCTCGTCATTGAGTACTGCTACACTCTGGATAACAGCCTGGAGCAAGCCGGCCTGCTGGGTCATGAAGGGTATGAGATGTTCGCGGTCGTGGCGTAAGAATTCTTGCACCATCGCGACCGTTCTTTCACTTCTTTCGCGTTCTCGCTCGACTGTCGCGTTCAACTGGACCAAATCTGTAATATCTTCTATGACAAACATGATGCGGGACAGTTTGGATTGCTCGTCCCAGATGGGATTGTAGGTGATCTGCAGGATCTGTTGCCCTTGATTACGGGTAACACGCTGGGGAAGGAGATGTGCCATCTCCTCCCACTGGTAGTCCTCTTCGCCAAAAACACTCGAGAAAACGGTCTCGATGCGTTGCAATTCCTCACTGTGAGGAGCAAAGTCAGAAAAGACGACTTCGTGAACCCTTCGATTCAGGATCGACTGTTCGAAGATGATATCTGTGTGTCGAGACAAAGGCGCGGCGATGCACTCAGAGGCATCAACCATGAATACGGATTGCTTCAGATTGTGGAGGAGATCGGATATCTTACGATTTTGAAGGCGAAGATCTTTGTTTCTCTCCTCGACTTCCTTACTCGACACTTCCAGACTGTGCCGAGCTATTTCCAGATTGACTTCGGATTGCTCGTAAGTACGATCGACTACCTGCAAAAAGTCTAGCCACTTCTCCTTCATCTCGGTGATTACCTGGGCACTGCTGGAACCCTGATGCAGGACGTCAAGCTGCGCCAGTACCTCAGAGGGGTCCTCCGTCTGAAAGAACTTACTCAATTGTCGAGCTAGCTTCTTGCTTACCACGATGTCTCCCCCGTTCTATCAGGCCGCTTCGCTCAGCCACGTGATAGTCATCGTCTGATTGTGCAACTTGCACTCTGTGAACCCTGTGAACGGACAGATCTCGCCGTAGGAGTAAAATCCAGCGAGAACACTATTTTTCCCGAGAGCCTTCTTCACCACATCGATTTCGTCTTCGATGTCGTCGCCCATCACAATCTTCCGACCCACGCAACTGACCAAGATGCCGAAGCCATTGGGATCGGCATGAGTCTTCAGGCTGAGTTCGGCCGCTCCCAGAGCTCCTGCAATCAGTCCGTCGGGTTCTGCATGCATCAGCCGGACGAGGCCTCCCAGCGGAATATCACCCGCGAATGTGAGGGAGCCTGACTGTTCATCGACGCCCAGAATCGTACGTATCAATCCAGTCTGATCTTCGTTGTCATTTAAAATCGCAAAGGGGAAGCGCAGGCCAGCAGCAGGTAATCCAGAAGCATAGGGTCCTAAGTAACGCTTGTAGACATCAAGGGCTCGCTCTCCGTCTAGCTCGTAGAGAACATTACCATCGATCCGGGTCACCTGCCGGGCAGGCCCAAAGGGTTTCCAGCCCCCCATGGAGCCACATCCGACCCGGACGGAATCGCCATAGAAGCCGATCGCTACGACCTGTCGATCGTCCGCTACCCCGTTCAGGAAGGTGTAGGTCTTCGCGAAGGCGCCGCCGTCTCCGGCGAGACCACCTGTAATGATGCAGTCCGGGCCCAGACCCAACTTAAGTCCGTTGACGAGCTCGGTTCCATTCATGTTGGTTCCAGGGCTCAACACGAAGCTTAACTTGAGGTCGGAACCAGCAAGTTGCCGACCGAGCTCTTCACCTGCCGCCCTGGAATCCTGCATGGTCTTACAGTGGACTTTCGCAGCTTTAACCTTGACCTTATCGAAGTGGACGGCCGAAAGTACCAGACCGTTGTCACTGACACCTTTTTTTGAGATCTCACCAGCCGTTGTACAACCGACAACAACTGCTTGGGGAAAAGCAGCCCTGGTGAGTGCTGAGAAGTCTTGATTGTGAATTCGTTCGACCGGACCAAAAGCCATCACAATCTGAGGATTGATATCCTGCAACTCTTTCAACTCGGATAAGCTTGGCAATTGGTTTTTCCAAAAGATTTGTGCCGTGCGCATAAGATTTCCTTGTTCTAAACTAATATAAGCTTTTCGAGCGGGAGCTGATAAAAAAACAAAAAATCTTATTAGCGAAAAGATGTCGGTGTGTTACAGGACTTTTTTTGGGTGAAAAGAACTGGGAGGGTTGATGGTACACAGGAGTGTAAGGGTCCGTAGTTCTTGGGATTGGTTCGCACAAGTGCACAGGCAGCACGTGTGCTACGTCCCATTGGGAAGACTTGAGGTCGATCTTTAGGAACGAGTGCCCAGGGACAGCGAGCCGTCCCCGTTTTCGGATCAGACAGGGAGATGTTCGTAGGCTTCGATCGTCTTCTTAAGCGTCGCAAGGTATTTGGCTCCACCTTCGCCATCGATCACGCGGTGATCGAAGGTCAGGCTCATGTACATCATGGGCCGGATCGCGATCATATCATCGACGACAACGGGGCGTTTGACAGCAGCACCGATTCCCAAGATAGCGACTTGCGGTTGGTTGATGATGGGGTTCGATGTGATGCTTCCCCAACCACCCGGATTGGTAATGGAGAAGGTTCCCCCCTGCACGTCTTCTGGCTTCAGCTTTTTGCTGCGGGCACGGACCACGAGATCGTTCAATCGCCGGGCGATTCCCAAAAGACTCAGGTCTCCAGCTTGTTTGATCACGGGCACGATCAGGCCATGATCCAGCGCAACGGCACAGCCCACGTTGATATCCTTCTTCCAGAGGATGTCATAGCCATCGACCGAAACGTTGATGATAGGATGTTTTTTGATCGCTTGGACCGCAGCATGAATGAAGAAAGGAGTGAGGGTCAGTTTGAAGCCTTCCTGCTTTTGGAAGTCATCTTTGTACTTTTCCCGAATGCTAGTGATCTTGTGCAGATCCATTTCGAAAACCGTGGTGACGTGAGGCGACGTGCGCACCGAATCCACCATATGGTCGGCAATCAACTGCCGCATGCGACTCATTGTTTCGCGACGGACAGGAACGCCTTCCAGATACTCTTGACCTTCGGTATGGCTGAGCTTCAGTGAGGGTGCTTGTGCTGTGGCAGCCGTGACGACGGGAACTGCCTTCGCCGCAGGCGCCGCAAGGCTGACTGCTGGGGGAGTCTCTCCCGTCGTCGGTTGAAAATCTAGCAGATCTTTCTTGGTGATGCGCCCATGGAGGCCAGAGCCTTTCACCTGACTTAGATCGATACCTCGCTCCTGAGCGATTTTTCTTACGAGGGGTGAGGAACGCAGCGGTCCCGTCTCACCTTCCGGCTCGATTGTCTCCCGACTGAACGTTGTATCGGTTCCCATCGGCGCATTGTTCGATGCAGACGCTGCCGCCGGTGCCGATGATGCAGGTGGTGCTAGGGGAGCCGGAGCCGAAGTGCTCGCCCCCACTTCGGCGCTTGCAGCGATATAGGCGAGACACTGATTGACCTTGACGACGGAGCCGACTTGAGCCAGAACCCGGACCAGGTAACCGGATGCAGGCGAAGGGATCTCGGTATCGACCTTGTCGGTCGAGACCTCAAGCAGTGGGCTATCCTTTTCCACCCTCTGCCCTTCGGTGATGAGCCAGTTGGTGAGGGTGGCTTCGTGCACGCCTTCACCCATTAATGGCATGAGAACTTCCGTCATTTGCGTCATGGTTCGCTGCTCCACGCGTTTTGGAAAAAATATGCCCCAGAAGGAAGCGGCCTCAACCCGGTCGGTGATGAGGCCGGTCTACCTTTCACATGTGAATTGCGCCGCCTGAGGCGACATGTGCTGCTTCCATCACGGTCTCCGAGATGGTCGGATGCGGATGGATCGTCAGGCCGATCTCATCCACGGTTGTCTCGAGAATCTTGCCAAGCGCAAATTCAGCGATCATTTCGGTCGCTGTTGCACCTACGATGTGCACCCCGAGGATCTCGCGGTACTTTGGCTCGTAGACCAGCTTGACGAACCCGAGGGTCGCATCCTCGATCTTGGCTTTGGGCATTGGTGCAAAGGGAAACTTCGCGACCTTATAGTCCAACTTGTCGGCTTTAGCCTTATCTTCGGTGATGCCAATGCTTGCGATCTCCGGATAACAGTAGATCGCACTCGGGTTCGCCGCATAGTTGATGAGTTGGGGATGATGACCCGCCATCACTTCGACTGCATGATAGGCCTCAGCCGAAGCGGTGTGGGCCAGCGCCGGCGTCGGGATGATGTCACCGATTGCAAAAATATGCGGGATCACGGTGCGGTAATGCTCGTCGACCTTCAGGAAACCACCCCTCTCGGTGGAGAGTCCAACCTTGGCTAGACCGATATCATCCGTCACGGCCTCCCGACCAATGGCGAGCAGGACTTTGTCGAAGTGTCGATCGGCTTTGCCCTCGACCGAGACCTTGACCTTCTTACCGTCGTCGGTAAGTCCGAGGAGCTTAGTGCCGGTTTCAATCGTGACGTTTTGTTTCTTCAGGGTGCGTTCGAGCTCCTTCACGCATTCAGAGTCTTCGGTCGGTAGAATCTGGGGCGCGAGTTCGATGATGGTCACCTGACTCCCCATCCGACCGAACAGTGAAGCGAATTCGGTGCCAACGACACCCCCACCGATGACAGCGAGTGTTGCTGGAATATGATCGATCGAGAGAACATGATCGGAGTTCAGAATGTTCTTGCCGTTCGAGCGCGCGAAAGGCAGTTCTTTGACGCGTGAGCCTGTCGCAAGCAGGACATATTTCGTATTCAGGACCGTTTTCTTCCCGGCCTTATCGGTAACGCTGACCGAAGTCTTGCTTTCGAGACGACCGTGGCCTTCGTAGGTCGTGATATTGTTTTTCTTCATCAAAAAGCGGAGACCCTTGCGCTGCTGATCGACGATCTTTTCTTTGCGTTGGAGGATGCGCGCCCAATCGAAGGCGACAGGGCCGACGTTGAACCCTTGCTCCTCCAGGTGCTGCAACTTGTCCCAAGTCTTGGCAGCATGGAGCAGCGCTTTGGTGGGGATGCAACCCCAGTTGAGACATGTTCCGCCGAGGTGCTCGGCTTTTTCGACCAGAGCCACTTTGAGTCCAAGCTGTGCTGCTTTGAGGGCACCGACTTCACCACCGGGACCTGAACCTATTACCACCAAATCGTAAGATGTTGACATGGGATCTTCTCCTGCTTCTGAACTATGGAACCCGCCGCCCCCTACCGAATGAGTGAGAAACTTACACCAATAAACGGTGAACCTTAAAGCAAATATTTGGTATAGTTAATGCAGACCAGGCCCCCTGGCCGACAAGACTTTTAGGAGGAAAGGATCGTTGGGCCTAGGCGGCACGAGTTGTCTTTCAAGAAGTTATAAGTCTTTGTTTCAATTGAGATAATAGCAGGCTACCCGAGCATGCGACAAGCAAGGAGGTCTTATGGGCAAAGTGATCGAGTTCAAGACCCGGGGAGAGCTCAAGGAAGAAAATGTCACCTTGAAACTCTTGCAGATGGCCGACGATATCGATGCCGTCATCCTTCGCCATCTCAGCGATCCTGACATCGATCCCCGCGAACTCGTTGGGGTTTTGTCGCATCGACTGGGGACGCTGATGAATCACCTCGAAGAGAAGGCTGAGCTCTGGTACGTCTGTCAGAAAGTTATGAAGAAGCAAGCTCAGCTGGACTGAGAGCCCCAGCGGACACTCAATCCACTTCTTGCTCTGCGCCTTCCGCCATATGCGTGAAAAGCTCGTCACGCAACGCTTCAATCCCCTGCTTTTTCAAGCTCGAGACGGCTACTATTTTTTTCACCGCGACGCCTTTCGCTGTAACGGCCTCCGTGAGCAGCTTGATGCGCGCATTTACGGCCTGCCGGGCTAGCTTGTCACTCTTGGTGAGCACGATGTAGAGGGGTAAATTCCGGCCGAGGATGAAGAGAAGTTCCCAGTCTTCGTCATTCAGCTCACGCCGCGTGTCGATAAGAATCAGAAATTCGCAAATATTCGGCCGGGCAACGTAGGCGTCGACCAGTGGCTGCCAGTGGCGCGCGACATCTTTCTGAATGGCACTGAACCCATAGCCAGGAAGGTCCGCAAAAATCAGACGATCGTTGATCGAAAAAAAGTTGATCATCTGTGTTTGGCCCGGCGTTCGCCCGTGGCGGGCGAGCTTGGTCGAATTGAGTAGGGCGTTGATCAGACTCGACTTACCAGAGTTGGAGCGGCCGATGAAGGCTATCTCAGGCAGTTCGAACGGAGGAAGTTGTTCCGGTTTCAGGGCGCTGGTGATATATCTGCAATCCATGTCCGTCCTGACCTTTCAATGTCAAAAAGGGTAGCTAATGGCGAGGGTACATTTACTCGATGACGAGCTTATTAACAAGATCGCGGCGGGTGAAGTGGTCGAAAGACCGGCTAGTGTTGTGAAAGAACTGGTCGAAAATGCCATAGATGCCGGCGCAAGCCACGTCCGAGTCAGTCTTAAGGACGGAGGGCGAGAGCTTATTCATGTGCAAGATGACGGGATAGGCTTAGAGCGAGACGATGCCATACTAGCGGTAAAGCGCCATACCACCTCCAAACTGACGCGAGCTGATGACCTTTTTTCGGTGGCTACACTCGGTTTCCGGGGTGAGGCCCTCGCCTCTATCTCCAGTGTCAGCCGCTTCACCCTTCAGACACAGCCGCGCGAGAGCAGTGGAGGCGTTCGTCTGAGTTTCGAGGATGGTGTCCTGCAGGAGACGGCCTGGCAGGGACCCTATGGGACCTCGGTGATCGTTGCAGATCTCTTCTATAACGTACCGGCGCGCAAATCGTTTCTCAAGACCGCAGCTGCAGAATTCGCCGCCTGTCATGAGTATATGCAAGCCTTAGCGCTCTCTTTGCCTCATCTGGGTTTCACGTTGCTCCACAACGATCGAGAGATCTTCAATCTAAGCCCTCTGCCGATCCATAGCGTACAGCAGCGGGGTGAGCAGGCTTTGCGGCAGCGAGCCCAGGATCTCTTCGGCGAGGCTATCGCAGCTCCGCTCGTCTACGTGACGAGGCAGGATCGCTACGCGAACATCGAAGCCTTGTTCTCCCCTCCGGGGCACGATCGGGGTAGCGCCAAGTTTCTCTTCACCTTCGTGAATCGGCGTTGGGTGCGTGATAAGTTGATCCGCTTTGGCATCATGCGGGGCTATCACTCCCATCTTCTGAAGGGCAAGTTTCCCATAGCCTTCCTCCACCTTGATCTCGATCCTGGTTTAGTTGATGTCAACGTGCATCCTGCTAAAGCTGAACTTCGTTTTCAGTATGGGAACGAGGTCCAGAATGTGATCGCCATGGCGATCCGTGAGGGTCTGCGGCAAGGGAACTGGGCCAAGGCGCCCTCGGCGCGCGATGTTTACGCCTCCCAAGCTGCATCCGCCCAAGATCCCTCGTCGGCTGGGCTCGATGGTAAGGGGCAGACTCGCGAGGCGATCGAACCCTTGCCTCCTGATTTTGATTTGGCTTTAAGTCGGTCGGATGCTGCTGGGCCAACGCTGGGTGTCGGTCAAGATCCCAGTTCCACCGCCAGCTCGATTGCAGATTTTGCTCGTGCTCTCGAGGCCTCGGCCCGAGAACAAAAGAACTCGTCGTTACCTTCAGTCCGCCAGGGAGCACGAGCTTATTCTCCAACGGCACCGTCTGACGCTGCAGCGATGCAGACAGGTTTAGCGCCTACACAAGATGGAGAGAAACAGATCACTCCCCAAGTGCCACTTTCCGCTCGCGACCGCTTGCTTGAGGACGCTTTGCAGCCGGACTCTGTCCCGGCCAAAAACCGTGGGAGCGCCGACACGATCAAGCGCACGATCATGTCTTTCGATGCCCCTAAGGGTCTGACGAGACCCAGCGAACCGCCGCCTCTCTCGAGTTTACTGGCGGACTCTCTCCGTCGGGGTCCTGACTCTTCGGAGAGTAGCTCGGGCCTCAAGGGCACCGAAGAGCCGAACCGACGAGAGTCTGTCGTTCTCCCCTCCCATCCCTCTCCATCCTTGTTCCCACCGCGACCGAGCGCTGGGCAAGCGGATCGTTCGCTGTCGCTGCTCCGCGAAGAGCGTCCGCCTTTAGAAGTGGATGGGCGATTGGACCCTGCGATCGTTCTCAACAAAAAATCGGAAGGGGTCGACTCGATTCCCTGGTCCGAACTGCAGTATATCGGTGCCTTCGCGCGCTGTTATCTCCTTTTTGAATACAGGCACCAAATGCTAGCTGTCGATCAGCATGCCTTTCATGAGCGGATCCTATACGAACGCCTGAGTCAAAATCCTCAGTTGCTCATGGCAACCCAACCCTTGCTGATACCGGAAGTGCTCGCATTCCGCCCGACGGAACTTGTCGTGTTAGCTCAGCAGCAGGCAGAGTTCGCGCGCTACGGTTTGCATTACCAGGTCATCAGTGACACCGAAATTGAAATCGTCACTGTGCCGAGTCTTCTGGTTCATCGAGATCTGCCTAGTCTCGTGCAGGCTCTGCTCGACGGAGCTCAAAGCAGGCGGGAGCTGGCTCACGACGTGCTCGCGACTATGGCCTGTCATGCGGCTGTTCGGGCCGGGGAAGATCTACCGGAGGCCGAGTTGAAGGCTCTGGTGTCAGAAGCCAGTCGAGTGGATTTCTATCACAACTGTCCGCATGGCCGTCGCGTCTTTCGCTGGTGGAAGGAATCGCAGGTTGCCGCTTGGTTTGACCGTTTGAGTTGAGCCTCACATGACTCGAGTTCGCTACGTCGCCATTATCGGTCCAACAGCCAGCGGGAAATCCGCGCTGGCGCTCGAACTTGCCCAGCGCTGTGGTGGTGAGTTGATCAATTGTGATTCTGTCCAGGCCTATCGGGGCTTTAACATCGGTGCTGCCAAGCCTTCTGATGAGGAGCGCCGCCTCGTTCCCCACCATCTGTGGGATGTCGTGGATTGGCACCAGGACTATGATGCTAGGATTTATTCCGAGCAGGCAGAGGCCGTCATAGACAAAATAGCATCGCGTGGCCATATCCCGATTCTGGTGGGAGGTACAGGTCTCTATCTCAGGGCCTTATGGCGAGAAAAATGGCATGATCTTCCGAAAGACGAAGAGTTGCGTCAGCAGCTCAATCTGCTGACAACGCTAGAGATTCGCGATCGACTGCTACACCTCGACCCACAACGAGCTGCCGTGCTGCATCCTAACGATCGATTTCGGCTGCTGCGGGCTCTGGAGGTCGTCACGCTGCTCGGTCATCCGGTTTCGGCCTTGGCACCCCAGACAGGTGATCGCGATCGAGCCTTTGTGGTGCGGGTGCGTGCGGAGCGCACGATCCTGCGTGAACGCATCGCCAGACGGGTTCAAGCGATGCTATCTCTTGGCTTGATCGAAGAAGTTCAGGATCTTTTGGCTCAAGGTGTCGACCCGCACTGCAAACCTATGCAAAGTATCGGCTATGCGGAGGTCGTGGACTATCTTCGAGTTGGGGGAACGAAAGAAGAACTCATGGAGAAGATCTCGATTGCGACGCGCCAGTATGCGAAACGTCAGGAAACTTGGTTTAAGCAGGTGAAAGAAGATCTCAGCTGGGCTGCAGGCGAAGCAACCACGTCTCTGGTCGATCAGTTGAAGCAGATCTTTCTGCCGCCGGCTTAGATTCAAGCATTTTGAAGTTCCTCAAAAGTCCATGCAAGTCTGCAAAAAAAGCCAAAGCCGAGGTGTAAAATTTCGTGATCTTGGATAAACATGCCGACCGTCGCTGACCCTAAGTTCCTGCCTGTGCCTCGGTTGGAACGGGCGCTCTAAGGCATCCAACTTTTTCCCTCAAGTTTAGCTCGAAAGAAGGCAAAGGCATCATCGAGAAAGAGCCGACGGATCGGGTCCCTTTCATTCCAGACTTCGTGTCTGGATCCTGAATAATAGCGGATACGGCAATCGCGAAGGTGCTTGCACCATTGTCGTATGCTTTCCGCCTTCAGCCACGGATCAAATTCTGCCAGCGAGATAAACACTGGTACGCCGATACGAGAGGCCATTGTGTTGTCCATCAGAGTTTCACCCATTCTCATCGCTTCATGCAGCCACCGATTCGAGACTCCTGATAAGAAGAGACCGTCCTGCAGATTGTCCTGGCGATAGCGCGCAAAGCGAGCCAATGAACTGGTCGCAGAGTGCCTGATCGTCCACTCCTCCGGCGTGAGGCGACGCTGGATGAGGACGGGCTTTGCCTCAGCTCCGAGCCAATCGGAGGTTTGGGACCAGAGTCTAGCTAACCAAGCTGGTGCAGCATGGGTCTGGGGCTCAAGCATCGGTGCGGATAATAGCGCGGCTTGAATAGAGTGTGTTTCGACTGCCATGTAGGCTCCGAGGATTGCAGCACCCATAGCGTGTCCAAATGCGAAGAGGGGGCGATTGGCCTGAGGCAAGTGCTGCTCAATGATCAGCTTGAGATCATCGACATACTGCTGAAAGCGTTCGATATGGACAATGTTCAGATGGGGAGCATTGAGAACGGAACGCCCATGGCCCTGGTGATCGTAGATAAGGACCGAATACTCTCGTTGGTAGAAATCATAAGCGAGCTCGCGATACTTCAGCATGTTTTCAGTAGAATCGTGGACGATGACGATCTGGGCTTTGGCGAAGGGATGCACGAAGCGGCGCAAGAAAATCCGGCGTCCGTCCGGTGTGTTGAGATAGCTTTCCTCGCCCTGCTTCCAGAATGGAAGGACTCGGTGATCCATTTCCCACTCATAGGTCGTTTCTGAGAGGTAGGAGGTCTTCGCCGCAAGGACAGGAGTCGCGAGGGTCATGACAGTCACGAGGAGCAACACTCCTGGATACCATGATCTGAATTTTATGACGTGGCTAAGTTCGAGCATGAAACAAGACATCCCATACCTCGATCAGACGGTCATCGAGCTCTTGCAGCCGAATCGAGCTATGCGACGACGTATCTGGGTTATTTCAAGACGCGCTCTCATTGTAGCATCAAGCTGCCCGAGAAGTGGAACAGGAATCCGACGCCTTGCCAAGCGAGGCTCCTTCCGTTATAGCTAGTCGGGACGCACCTCACCCGCCATCGCTAGCTTATTTTTTCGAAAGGACTGTGTTTATGTCTTCAGCCCTGCGTCACCTCCCGGCAAAATTGATTCTCGTGCTGAGTGCTTGTCTCTCCTTAGCCCCCGTCGCACTCGCTCATCATATGGAGGATGGCAAGATGCCGGAAACGTTCGCGGCAGGATTTCTGTCAGGACTCGCCCACCCGGTGATCGGGATGGATCATTTGAGCTTTATCTTGCTCACGGGTTTGATCACCTTCACGATCACTCGCCGCTATCTGGATCCCTTGCTTTTTCTTGGACTCTCTTTGATGGGTTCGCTTTTGCAGGTCTATGTCGGGAGTTTGCCTGGCGTGGAAATGATCGTTGCTCTGAGTGTCTTGGTCATGCTGCTCATGCTCTGGATGCATGCAAAGCTGGCAAGATGGAGCACGCCCATCATGGTCGTTGCGGGTCTCTTTCATGGCTATGCCTATGGCTCTGCTGTCGTGGGGACCATGATTCAGCCTTTGGTGGCTTATCTGATTGGGTTTAGCTTGATTCAGGCACTGCTCCTTTACAGTTTTGGACAGATCTGTGCCTACCTTGCGCAAAAAAGTCCTTCGAGTCTCGAAACAGTCGAGAACATAGTCAGCGCTGTTGGTAGCGGTGTCGCCTTGGTTTATATCGTCCGTGCCTTCTGATCGTATTCCAGACGAGCTGACGTCTTCAGCGGGTCGCTTGTGATGGCAAGGCAGGTATCAAGCGGTGGGGAGGCCTCGTTTGTTCGATCCAAAAGTGAATTGACAGCTCAGGGGGAACATGGAATAACCCAACCTGCGCTTAGCCGCTAGCTTTAGGTTTCCGCAAGGAATTAATAGGGAAGTACGGTTGAAGGCCGTCGCGGTCCCGCCACTGTATGCAGGTGAATGGCGATTCAGAGACCACTCAACGTCAGTTGGGGAAGGGAATCGTCTGCAGCAGATGCTGCCAATCTGTGAGCCAGGAGACCTACCTAAAGTGCACATTCTCAAAACATCCTCGGGGTCTGGGAGGTTTTGGCATGAGTATGTCTTCGAGCATGTTCTCATCCATCTCTGTCTTTCGAGAGGTCTGCGTCGTTAGAACGGCGAGTTGCGGAATTGACTTGAATGTCAATAAGCTACTGAACCGTTTGGGCCACGCTGTGCCTTCAGACATCCAAACGATTGCGCGTCCCTTTGCAAGGGCCGTGAACGGTGGGCTTTGGCGTTCTGAATGATCGTGCTTGAAGGTCGGCTTGCAAGAGGTCGCTCTGAGATCGTTGAGCTGAGATCCTAGGGTCGGCTCGAGGAATCCTCGGAGTCTTCGGCAACAGTCCATTTATAAAAGGATCCTTTGTTATTATGCGAAGCACTACCGTGATCGTCGGTCACGGAAGTCGCGACGCAGAAGCTAATGCGGCGTTCGTCAGATGGGTCGAGCTTTATCAGAGGCTTTATCCGAGACGACGTGTACGCTACGCTTTTCTCGAACTCGAGCCGCCCTACCTGGGTGAGGTGCTACGTGAAGTGGCGGAAGAGTCTGAGGAAATCGTTGTGGCACCGCTTTGTCTTCTGCCCGCGGCCCACGTGAAGAATGATATACCCTTGGCCCTCTCAGCTTTGCAACGCGATGCCCCATCGCTTCGTCTGCTGTCTGCTCAGCCTTTAGGAATCCACGAGTCCCTCGTGCAGTACTGGGTTGAGCAGGCAGCAACGGTGCTCGGAGACGATGTCGAACGACGGGACTGGGTCTTGCTTTGTGTCGGGAGGGGCTCGAGTGATGTCGATGCTAACAGCAGCTTTTATAAGATCGCTCGCTTGATCGCAGAAGCGCTTGGTATGCCGTCGATGATGCCGGCTTTCGTCGGTATCACGTGGCCCTCGCTCGAGGAAGCGTTCGAGCTGGTTGCCAGGCAAAGACCTAAGGGTGTCTTGCTGCTACCGTACTTTCTCTTCGCCGGCACTTTGGTGCGGCGAGTCGAGAGTCAGTTCGCAGCTTTCGCACAGCGATACCCATGGATCGAAGCTCGGCATCTCAAACCTTTTGGTCCGGACGAAGTTCTGAGTCGCGTGATGGAAGATCGAATTCTCGAGGCAACGGGGGACCAAAAACTGGCCTTGCCCTGCGTCAGCTGCTCGTATCGGGTGCCTTTGGGGCGATTGCAGGAACAAGTCGGTGGTCTGAAAAGCTTGCTGTGGAGTATGCGGCATCAGTTTACTCATCAGCAGGCGATGCCTCACGATCATGCCCATGCGCCGGTTCAGAAGCATGTCTTGGTCTGTACCAATCGAGATTGTGCCAACAAAGGTTCGGTGGCTGTGGCCTTAAATCTGCAAAAGGGCTTAAGGCAGGCGGGGCGTCATCGCGATATCAAGGTGACGCGAACCAGTTGCCTGGGACGGTGTGGCGAAGGTCCGACTGTCGCGGTGTATCCTGATGGAATTTGGTACCGAGAACTGGGACCGGAATCCGTTCAAGCTCTGGTTGAGCAGCACCTTCTGGGCGATCGACTCCTGGCCAGTAAGGTGGACTCCATTATGGAGTGCCGGTCCTGAAAGGCCTCTTGCAGCGTTTCGCCTCGGTTCACAGGCGGGACCCATCGAGTTCCGGAGTTCGGAATGGACCCGTGATCCCTGATGGGGCTCTGGGCTTTCTGCGCGACCGCGTCGGGACCTATTTTGGATGCACACGATTTCAAGAGAGGAATCATTATGGCTTGTCATGAAATTGCAGCTCTTCGTTTAAGTCTCATGCAGATTCTCGGTATGCAGGACCAGAAGCTCCTGCAGCACGAACTTGCGGAGCTTGGCGATGCCGGTGAGAAACCGGGCCCCATCCGGATGTTAGCGCAGGCTCAAGACTGGCAGACGCTGGTCCGCGCTTATGATCTCTGTCTCGTCGATCTTGAAAGTCGTCTGAGTCAAATGGCGGATTCTGATGTCCAAAGGCCTTACTACCAAACCCTGGCGATCCTGAACAAAAAAATCGAAGGTGAGCTCCGGAACATCCAGCAGAGCCTGACGAGCTTCTTTCACGATCTCGAGGAGGTCCATGATCACATGCACGTCATCTATCCCGGTGAAGGAGATTGAGTTCTATGACTGTCGTACACCAGGCAGACGTTATTCGGGTCGATCGCTTTGCATCCGGCGGTAGCCTCCTGCGCCTCAGGATGCAAGAGCCCTCGCAACTCGCTCATCGAGGGGGGCAGTACATCATCATCTCCTCGGGGCTCACCTACCCTAACGGCAAAGTCGGAAAGCGGGCCTATAGTCTATTCGGAAGCAGCGCAGATCAAACAGAATTTTATCTTGCAGCCGAACCGGTGACCGATGGACTCGTGTCGCTCTATCTCCAAGAAAGAAACGTTGGCGATCGACTGAGTTTCAGCGGGCCTTGGGGTAAACTAGGGGCGTCCGAAGAAGCTTGGTCCGGCGACGAACCACTGCTCTTCATCGCCGTGGAAACCGGTGTGACGGCGATACTCGGCTTGATCTCATCCCGGCCCTTACCGGCGGGGAGTCGCTTGATCTGGTTTCGGCGACCCGACGCTGCCTTCCTTCCCGATGCAGTCGTGCACGAACTTTTGCCTTCAAACCTGGAAAGTCGTCTGTTTGTGCCTCCCCTCTCCATATGCTCGCGGGATACTTGGGCTAGCATAGAGGGGCTCGTGCGTCCCTGGCAAGGGCTCTACCTGGCAGGGGAAGCTTGTTTGATCGAAGCTTTAGAGAGGGACTTTGTCGATCGAGGGGGCCGAGCGGGGTTCGTGCAAAAAGAGTTGTTTTTCCGCCGGATCTGAGGATATCCCATGCAGGCCAAGTCAGGGGACACACTACGGACAGGGTTCACAACGGGGGCATGCGCTGCGGCCGCAACACGAGCGGCCTGTCGCTGTCTGCTGTCAGGGACTCTCCTCCGAGAGATCGAAAGCATTCTACCCAATCGGCAAAGGGTCACCTTTGCGCTGCATCGTTGTGAATCAGACGGAGTTCATGCCACCTGCAGCATCATCAAAGACGGGGGCGATGATCCTGACTGCACCCACGGCGCCGAAATAGTGGCTCGTGTCCGTCTCAGGCGCGAGGCCGAGGTGTCCATCTATGGAGGTGTCGGCATCGCGACCGTAACCAAACCAGGACTCGGACTCACCGTGGGCGAAGCCGCTATCAATCCTGTCCCTCGACAAAACATCGAGGAGATGGTGCGGCTTGAACTGGAGGACAGCCCTTACCAAGGTGCGTCGGTGGAAATCAGTTGCCCCGATGGAGAGGAACGAGCCAAGAAAACTCTCAATGCCCGCCTGGGTCTGCTCGGCGGTATCTCTATATTGGGTACGACGGGAGTTGTTTTACCCTATTCGACGGCTGCGTTTATTGCGAGTGTTGTGCAGGCTATCGCGCTTGCTGCTACGGAAGGCTTGAAAGACGTGGTGTTGACCACTGGGGGACGTTCCGAGCAGTATGCCATGAAGCTGTTGCCGCACCTGCCCGAGAGCGCCTTTGTCCAGGTCGGGGATTATGTCGGGATCGCTCTGAGAAACGCGGTCCGGCAGCACATGGAACGAGTCCATATTGTAGCGATGATGGGTAAGCTTTCGAAAATGGCCGATGGCCGTATGATGACCCACGCCTCCGCTTCTGAAGTGAATATGGATCTCCTCGCGCGTCTCGCCGAGGAGATCGGCACACCTGCGGTTCAGGTCGCAGCGATTCGTGATGCGAATACCGCCCGCCATGTGCTCGAACTTTGTCAGGAGTATGGTCTGAACGATATGCCGAATCTGATTTGCAGCCGAGCACGCGAAGTCTGCGAACGCTTCGCTCGCCATCCCCTTGATATACGAGTGACGATGGTCGATTTCCACGGCGCCGTCCTCGGCACCCATCTCCAGCAAAAGGATACAGGTACATGAGTGATATGCGACAGATGACCGCCTTAGGTCGTCAGATTGAGGACGAAAGTTTTGCTATCATCGATGCCGAAGTCGGTGATCATGGTTTTACCCCTGATGCCTGGCAGGTGGTCAGACGGATTATCCATGCCACAGCAGACTTCGAATTCAAGGATCTCAGCGTACTCACAGCAGAGAGTGTGCAGGCAGGAATGCGAGCTCTGCATCGAGGAGCTCCGCTGGTGATGGACGTGAAAATGATCCAGGTAGGTCTCAACGAAGAGCGAATGCGACACTTCGGATGCCAGGCTCACTGTGCGATCTCTGATGACGATGTCATCGCCAGAGCAAAACTTCAAAATACGACACGAGCGATCGAAGCCATGCGTAAAGCTCATCGCGAAGGTCTGATCGAAGGTGCGATCATCGCGGTCGGCAATGCTCCAACGGCGCTGTTGGAAGTGATCCGTCTCTACGAGCAAGAAGGCGTTCGGCCGGCCTTGGTGATCGGGGTTCCGGTCGGCTTTGTGTCAGCAGCAGAATCCAAAGAAGCTCTGCTGACCACCGATATCCCCAGTATTGTGACCCGAGGTCGTAAGGGTGGCAGCACGATCGCTGTCGCGATTCTGCATGCCCTGATGCTCTTGGCGCGGGAGGCTCAGGGATGAGACTAGGGCCTGTTGTGGTTATCGGGATCGGCGAAGATGGTTGTCTCGGTCTCTCGGCGCGCGCCTTCAATGCTGTCGCTCGATGCCAGATCCTGGTCGGAGGCGAACGGCACTTAGAGTTTTTCCCCGACTTTCCGGGACGTCGCGTCGTTCTGGGAAGCAAGGTCAAGGAAACGCTTCGCGCGCTCGAGTTCGATAGTGCTGACAAAAACATCGTCATCCTAGCCTCGGGAGATCCTCTTTTTTTCGGGGTCGGGCGTCTGGCTCTGGAGGTTTTTGGCACTGCATACGTGAGCTTTATCCCTCATCTGGCTTCTATCCAACTGGCCTTCGCAGCAGCCAAGATTCCCTGGGCCGATGCACGCCTGCTGTCGGTTCACGGACGCAGCTTGGAAGGTCTGGTGGCGCGGAGTCGGAGGGAACGCAAGCTTGCCTTGCTGACCGATGCTGAACAGTGTCCCCAGCGCATTGCAGACCATTTGATCACCTTTCATGACACAGCGTGGCAGGCCACGCTATGCGAGGATCTGGGGGGAGTCGATGAGCGGGTGCGGTCCTTGTCTCTCGAAGACTTGCGGCAATTGCCCCAAGTCCATCCGCTGAATGTATTACTCTTAGAACGTCCCACATCGTGGAAGGCTCCCAGTCCTTTGCTCTATGCCGAAGAAGCCGCATTTGCGAAGCGCATGCCTAAGCTGGGGCTGATCACCAAGAGGGAGATTCGACTGCTTTCGCTGGGAGCCCTGCGTCTCCAGGATGATAGTGTCATCTGGGATATCGGAGCAGGTTCCGGTTCAGTGGGCATCGAAGCGGCTCTGCTGGCAGCGGAGGGCCGCTGCTATGCGATTGAATGTGATGCCGAAGGCCAGGACATCTGCATGGCAAACATGAAGCAGTTCGGAGCAGATAATGTGCGGCTTATTCCAGGACGAGCCCCCGATGTTCTGGATGGACTCGAAGATCCCGATGCCGTATTTGTAGGCGGGAGCAAGGGCCGACTGGAAGAGATTCTCGCTACCAGCTGGGCTCGACTCAAGCCGCAGGGTCGCCTGGTGGTCAATGCCATCACCCTAGAAAATGTCAGCGCCGCCATCCAATTTTTTCAAGAATCTTCGATAGCTTATGACTTGCAGCTCGTGCAGATCGCACGGAGTCAGGATCTTGCGGGCATCTATCACCGCTATGAAGCACTCAATCCCATTCACATCTTTGCAGCGACAAAGGGCGAACATGCAGCAGCTCGGTAAACTCTATGGGATCGGCGTGGGTCCGGGGGCCTCGGACCTCGTCACGCTTCGAGCCTACCACCTGGTTCGAACTTTACCAGTCTTGGCCATACCACGGCCAAATCCCTATACGCCGTCCCTGGCCTTCCGCATCATCGAGCCGCACCTGGATCCTGGACATCAGCAGCAGCATCTGCTGCTCGATTTCCCGATGACCAAGGATCCTGAAATTCTCATCCCCGCCTGGAACAAGGCTTTCGCTGCGATCGAAGGCGCCTTGCGCGATGGTTTGGATGTGGGATTCATCACCCAGGGGGATCCTTTCCTCTACTCAACCTTTATCTACGTGTACGAAACACTCTTGGAGCGTCACCCCGATCTTCGTCATGACGTCGTCCCGGGTGTTACCTCCATCTGTGCGGTGCCCATGGCCGCGGGTATTCCCTTGGTGGATGGTCAAGAGCGGCTGGCGGTGATCCCCGCTAGTTATGGTCTCGAGGATATGCGCTTGATCCTCCGAAGTTTCGATGCCGTAGTTTTCATGAAGGTATCATCGATCATCAGGCCTTTGATCCAGCTTCTCGAAGAAGAAGATTTGCTGGATGCTGCTTACTATGTAGAGCGGGCCACGACAGATGAACAAAGAATAGTCCGGGATCTTCGTGAGATCCAAGGAGATCGCTGCATCTATTTCTCTATGGTCGTCGTAGCAAAGAAGCAGCGAAACGGAATTTTGCGCGGACGCAGATCCGAAGTCCAGGTCGGAGATAAGGCATGACCCACCGTAAGGCGACAGCTGTCTATGTGATCACCAAGCATGGTTTGCCGCTCGGTCTCCAGCTGCTCGAGCAACTGCCTCAATCCGATCTCTATGTTTCACAGAAGATACCCGCACCGGATCGAGCTAGGTTGATACCCTGTCAGCTACCGCTCACTCCTCTGCTCGAAGAAACCTTTTTCCGCTATGACTGTCATGTGTTTGTCATCAGTGTCGGGGCTGTGGTGCGGATGATAGCTCCTTACCTGCGAGACAAAAAAAGGGATCCAGCCGTCGTCTGTGTCGATGATGCTGGGCGTTATGCAATCTCTCTCTTGTCAGGGCATGTCGGGCGAGGGAATGAGTGGACCCAGACCGTCGCACGAATTCTGGAGGCGGAAGCTGTGATCACGACAGCATCCGATGTTCAAGGCACGCTAACAGTCGATATCTTGGGACGTGAGCTGGGTTGGAGTCTTGATGATCCCGATCGTCATGTCACTCTCGGGTGTGCTGCCGTGGTCAATGAAAGACCCGTGCTCATCATTCAAGAGACCGGCGAGCCCCACTTCTGGCCACTGGACAAAGTCTGGCCGCCTGGTGTGCAGTATACACGCAGCTGGGAGACTGTGAAGCCCGAAGACTGGGAGATGCTGCTCATGATCTCAGATCGGGATCTCGAGCGCATCCAGCCCGAAGCCTATGCTCGGGGCATTGTTTATCGTCCCAAGAGTCTGGTGCTCGGAATTGGTTGTGATCGTGGTATCCCAGTGGATCGTTTAGAACGTGGTATTCTGCAAACACTCCGCGAGTTCCAGCTTTCCCCTCGTTCTGTCGGTACGGTGGCCAGTCTGGATCTTAAGGCTGACGAACTTGGCTTGTTAGAACTTTGCAAGCGCTATGGATGGCAGACCCAGTTTTATTCAGCAGAAGACTTGAAGGCCGTCGCAGGAGTCGAACGCCCTTCGGCTACGGTTGCCTCGCACACAGGTACCCCCTCGGTGTCAGAGGCGGCTTGCCTTAAAGCAGCTGGTACGTCCCGCCTGCTTGTGCCGAAGCAAAAATATCGAGAACCAGACGGTCCTGAAGCGATGACCGTAGCAGTTGCACGGCGGGACTATCCGAATCGTTAGAAGGAGCAGAGGCAATGAACAAGGGCAAACTGTGGATAGTTGGTATCGGTCCTGGAGCGCATGATTTGATCGCTCCGCGAGCGCTAAGAGCCCTGGAGGATGCGGAGTTGGTCGTCGGTTATCAGACCTACATGACGCTGGTTCGCACCTTAATCAAAGGTAAGGAAAAGATTCGAACCGGTATGACGGAGGAGATTGCACGGGCTCGGGCGGCCGTCGAAGCAGCCCGTTCAGGCAAGCGAGTTGCCGTGATTTCTTCGGGCGATCCAGGAGTCTATGGGATGGGTTGTCTCATCTTTGAGGTCTTGCGAGACATCGACTGGCAAGAAGGCGACAGTCCCGAAGTCGAGTTGATTCCTGGTATCACAGCCCTGAACTCTTGCGCCTCGCTCGTGGGAGCACCCTTAGGTCACGATTCCTGCATGATCTCACTGTCGGACCTCCTCACTCCCTGGGATCGGATCGAGCGGCGGATCGAAGCTGCGGCGATGGCAGATTTCGTCATCGGATTTTACAATCCGGCCAGTGGACGACGACAAAGACAGATCCAAAGAGCGCAGGAAATTTTGCTGCAGTATCGTCTGCCGTCAACCCCCGTGGCTCTCGTGAAAAGCGCTTATCGCTTTCGCGAAGATATCGTCCAAACCGACCTCGCCGGTATGCTTGAGTACGAGATCGGCATGCTCACGACCGTGTTGGTCGGATCGAGTCAAACCTATCGACATGCCGGGCGGATGGTGACCCCACGTGGTTATACCAACAAGTATGACATTCAAGATGGCAAAGTCTTCGAGGGGCAGAAGGCTGGCTACAGTCTGAGGACGCAGCCCCAGCATATTCAGGAGGTCCATCGTCCATGGCGCACGTCCAACGTCTAGCGGGTGCCGTCTTGGCTTTGACGGACGCTCAGGTATTTCTCGTAGGAGATGTGAAGCAGCCTTGTGACTTCGAGGCGGCGGGGTTTATGCCGATCCCTGGTGATCGTCAGGTCTTGACTCAACCCTATATTCTCCTCGAACCCCTTCGCACACCGCAGCGCGTGCTACCTGCCTTGACCTTGGATCTCGAGGGTGAGGCCCTCGCTCAGCGACTGGTCGATGCTCTGGTGATCATGCGCAATGGTTCGATCAGTGAGCGGCTTTGGCGCTTGATTATGCTGCAGAGCCGGACCCTGCCGGATGGATCGCACGATGCCAGGTGGCTCGGTGTGATTCCGTCTGGACTCTGGGACATGGTGCGGGATCAAGTTCTGCGTTGTAGCTAAAAAAAGGGAGTCAGTATGAAAGTATACTTTATCGGTGCGGGTCCTGGAGATCCTGAGCTCATCACGGTGCGGGGGCAGAAGCTGGTCGCGCGCTGTCCTATGATTCTCTATACAGGATCCCTCGTGCCACGTGCTGTGTTAGCACAAGCTCGATCGGATGCCCGTATTGTCGATACAGCGTCCTTGACGCTCGAGCAAATCGTCGATCTTATGAAGGAGGCCCAGGCTCAGGACCTCGATGTGGCCAGGGTCCATACGGGGGATCCCTTGATCTATGGATCCACCGCAGAGCAGATGCGTTGCCTGCGTGGGCTGGGAATTGCCTACGAGGTGGTGCCTGGAGTATCGTCGTATGCTGCCGCCGCGGCAGCGATTGAACAAGAGCTGACTCTCCCGGAATTGTCGCAGACCATCATCATCACGCGCTGTGAAGGTCGAACGCCGATGCCTTCTCGTGAAAAGCTCGAGGATCTCGCTCGGCATCAGGCGACGCTGGTCCTTTTTCTCAGCATCACCATGATCCGCAAGATCAGTCGACAGTTGGGCCCCATCTATGGAGAGGACTGTCCGGTTGTCGTTGTCTACAAGGCGAGTCTACCAGAACAGCAGATCATACGAGGCACGCTGGCTGATATAACCCGAAAGGTCACGGAGGCTAAGGTCACGAGCCAATCGATTATCCTCGTCGGACGGGTGTTGGGCGCGGAAGATTTTGCCGTTTCGCGCCTTTATGCAGCCGACTTCAGTCATGGATTTCGGCAGGCTCAACCACAGGGTCCCCTATGATAGCAAACTCCGGTCGTGTTTACCTCGTCGGGGCTGGGCCAGGTCCCGTGGGGCTCTTGACGGTAAGGGCCCGACGCTTGATTCGCCAGGCAGATGTCCTCGCTTATGATGATCTCGTGCACCCTTCTTTGCTGAACCTGGCGTCAGCTCGTTGCCACTTGCTCGCTATCGGTTACCGAGCGGGTGCCACGGAGGAACGACCTCCCCCCTTGCACCCCGACGTCGTTCGTCTCGCTCGCTCTGGTGCTAAGGTGGTACGTCTCAAGGCAGGCGATCCATTGGTCTTTGCGAGGGGAGGCGAAGAGGCACAGGCTCTCGAAGAGTCGGGACTCCCGTACACCATAGTCCCTGGTATCACCGCGGCGCTTGCCGCTGGAGCATCCTGTCATCTGCCGTTGACATGGCGAGGGAAAAGCTCCGAGTTGTGTCTCAGCACGCGTCCTGCAGCTCACGACGAGCAGGTGGGGGCGCGAACGATTGCACTTTACATGCCGCGGCTCGGGCTTCAACATTGGTGCCAAGAGCGTATGGCTGCGGGTTGGGCACCCGAGACGCCCGCTGCATACGTGCTGGCTGCGGCCCAAGCTCAAGAACTTTGTATTCGCAGTCGGCTCGTAGACCTTGCCAAAGACGTAGCGGCTCATCCTTCCGCACATCCGGGGATTGTTCTGCTGGGACCAGCGCTCGATCGCTTGTCACCTCCAAGCTCCAGTGTAGGACGCTTGGCTCGTCGATGTATCCTTCTGGCTCGAGCGAGCAGTGAGAGGAGTGAATACAAGCAGATACTCGAGCGAGACGGTGCTGATGTCTGGGAGATCCCTTGGATCAAGGCAGGGGAAGCTTCATCCTGTGCTTGGGATCCTGATGTTCTCTGCGGTACTAAGGCCTCCGTGATGGTTCCTAGTGCTGCCGCTTGGAAGCTCTTTTGCCATGAATGGCAAAGACTGAGACTCGATATCCGCCAGCTCCACGAGACACGGATCATCACAATCGGGACCCAAGCTCGTCGTGCTGTCCAACGATCCTTGCTCGAACCGTGGTGGGCTGTATCCCATCGAACACGTCTCCCCCCATCCTGGCCAGAGACGTTGCGCGAAGGGCCCTGTCTCATTCTGGGCAGTCGCGCCGAAGTCCTAGCTTTGCAGAGCCTGGCCCAGGCCCAGGGCTTGACGGTACGAGCGGGACCGCTTTTGGAGCAGAAGATCCAATATCCGCGTTTGGCCTTAGCACAGGCCGATCTTCTGATCGTACCGCATCGACGAGCCTGGCATCTTCTGCAGCAGCATGCGGAGTATTTTGCTTCGATCCGGGCCCTGCCGATCTTGGCTTGTGGTCAACAGCTCGCTCAGCAAGTCCGGGAGCAGGGTGCTATGCGCGTCCACGCCTGGCATCGTCCTGATCACATAGACTTAATCCCGACGATCTGCGAGGTACTCGAACAGGTGCATCGACATGAGGTGACACATGCAAAAGGGACTTTTGATACTTTACACGGGGCATGGCAAGGGTAAGACCACAGCAGCCTTTGGTATGGCCTATCGTGCTATGGGACGAGGGTGGCGCGTAGCTGTGGTGCAGTACATCAAAGGGAAATGGATGACGGGCGAGCGACTCTTCTCGAAGGAGATGGATCGTCTCGAACTTCATGTGATGGGCGAAGGCTTCACCTGGGAAAGTGAGGATATCAGTCGCGACCAAGCAGCCGCCTCTCGCGCCTGGGCGCAAAGTGTTGAATTGATTCAGAGTGGGGATTATCCACTCGTTATTCTCGACGAGTTCACCTATGCCTTGCATTATGGATGGTTGGATCTCGAACAAGTGCGAGCGGCGCTGGCCGCAAGACCTGAGCCTGTAACGGTTGTTATCACGGGTCGACATGCACCCGAGGGATTGATCGAAGACGCAGATCTTGTGACCGATATGAACGTTATCAAACATCCCTATGGTCAGGGCCGAGGAGCCGTTCCAGGGATTGACTACTAGGGAGCACGGGGTGGGATCTCAATCATTAGCGAGACTCGTAATCGCTGGCATTTCCAGTGGCGCAGGAAAAACGACTCTGATGTTAGCTCTGGCAGCTGCATTTCGCCAAAAGGGTCTGAAAGTGGCGACGTTCAAATGTGGCCCTGATTATCTCGATCCGAGCTATCATAGCGATGTTACCGGACGACCATGTCATAATCTCGATACCTGGATGATGGGGAGCCGCACCGTCCAGGAGGTCTTTGCACGTCATGCGGCTGAGGCTGATATTGCCCTGATCGAAGGCGTCATGGGGCTCTTCGATGGCGCTTCCCCTCAGAGCGACCAAGGTTCTGCAGCAGAGATTGCTAAACTGCTGGATGCCCCGGTCCTCATGGTCTGGGACGTCTCGGGTATGGCTCGTACCTTCGCTGCTCTGGCACAGGGGATTGGTAGCTTTGATACGGATGTGCGGATCGGGGGTCACATCGCCAACAGAATTGGCTCGAAACATCATCTGGATCTCTTGCGTCAGGCGCTGCCTCAAGGCCTTCTGGGTGCTTTACCCAAAAGACCTGATCTTGCTTTTCCCGAACGGCATCTGGGTCTCGTCACCGCCCAAAACGGTGGATTGGATCCGCAACTCGTATCCACCTGGGTTGAGCTCGCCGAGGAGTATCTGGCTCTCGATGACATCCTTGCCTTGGCTCGATCAGCTCCAGCTCTCGTCCGACCCGTGCTAGAGCCTCGGCGTCCTGACCTTGCGCTGTCCTGTCGGATCGGGGTCGCGTATGATGCGGCCTTTCATTTTTACTATGCAGAGAATCTCCGTTTGCTCGAAGAGGCCGGGGCTCAGATTGTGCTGTTTTCGCCCCTCCACGACCAGACTTTGCCCCTTGATCTGGATGCCTTGTATCTGGGAGGTGGATATCCCGAGCTTTATGCAGAGAGCCTCGCTCTCAATGAGGAAATGTTTGCTGCGATCCGAGCATTTGCAGCATCAGGACGGCCTGTGTATGGCGAGTGTGGTGGGCTTATGTACCTCGGAGCCTCGCTGCGGACTCTCGAGGGCAAGGAAGTCCCCATGCTCGGTCTTCTCCCGTTAAGGACTCGCATGGAGTCGCGGCTCCAAGCCCTGGGTTATGCCGAAGTGGAGACGCAGGAGACAAGTCTGCTGGGACCTGCTGGCACTCGTTTTCGTGGCCATCAGTTTCGCTATTCTCAGCTGGAATCCGAGCCCGAGGTGCAGCACCTCTACCGTTTTCGGAAAAGGCGTGGTGGTGAGGTGATCCGAGAAGGTTATGCTCGCGAATCGGTCCTTGGTAGCTATGTCCACGCTCACTGGGCGTCACATCCTGAAATCGCTCGACACTTTGTCAAAGCTGCTTATCGAGCGCGCATGGCCTTGGGTCTTCCATCACAGTGACTTGCCAGCGTCGGCCTGGGGTAGGGTGGGTCGAAGATCCGCAACCGAAGCTGGTGGTATCAAGCCTTTAATGAGCAGCGGTATGCCCACGGAGACTTGAAGGACGGTCGGACAGACTTCCGCAATCCGACAGTTGATGCGGCTCACCAGTTGGCGAAACGCCCGTGCTATGGGCTTGGGAGGGGTAATGCCTGCACCCACCTCGCTTGACACAAGTATAATGCGGCTCCGTTCTTGGCCGCTCTGCAAGGCAGCTACAAGATCTCGAGCCTCATGCTCGATCAGCTGTATCAGCTGCTCGAGGGAATACTTTTGCAGATTTTGTAGCATCAGGTTAGCGACCCATTGATTGATGGAATCGAGCAGAATCTGTTCATAGCCGATGCTCAGATCGCGCAGCTGCCGTCCCAGCTCCCTGTGTCCATCGACGTGGACCCAGTGATTCGGACGGTCCTGACGAAGCTCCTCGACTCGAGCGTGAAGCAAACCCTCACCGAGGTCAGCCGTGCCGATCACGGCCGTGGGTCGTGACGGCGATAGGCAGCGGTGCGCGAGTTGAGACTTGCCAGTGTAAGCAGCGCCGATGATAAGCAAGGGGGCGGCCATGGTGTCCAGGGGTAACTGAGGGGTACGGTCTTGCAAGGCCATCGAGAACCTCCCTTCTGATGGAGACATTATAGCATGTTTCAGGCTGAGGAAGGGGCCCTGGTCCGGACTGTGGGACCTAAGGACGTGGTCATCGAGGCACTCTCGGTCAGCTCGGGCTTGTCGCGATCGTCGGGCATTGGTAAGACTAGACCTGGTTTCGCTCTTGAGTTTTGCTATGGAGTCAAAAGGCATGGGTTTCATCGAAGTCATGAAAGAACGCGGAATGTTGGCGCAAGTCACACACGAAGACGAGCTGCGAGACTATCTCGCGGCGGGTGTGCGGACGGCCTATGCGGGCTTCGATCCGACTGCCGATAGCCTCCATGTCGGTCACCTCTTACCGGTCCTTGCCCTGCGTCGTTGGCAGCGTGCGGGGCATCGTGTGATCGTCTTGCTCGGAGGGGGAACAGCGATGATTGGGGATCCCACAGGGAAAAGCGAAATGCGCCAGATGATGGACGCGGCCCAGATCGACGCTCGTGCTGAACTTTTTAAAAAGCAGCTAGCGCCCTTTCTCGATTTCTCTTCGCCCTCGAAAGCCATCATGGTCAACAACGGGGATTGGCTGAGACCACTCGAGTATCTCCCTTTCCTGCGAGACATCGGCATGCACTTTTCTGTCAATCGGATGCTTGCTGCTGAAAGCGTGAAGCAAAGGTTGGAAAAGGGGCTGTCGTTTCTCGAGTTCAACTACATGATTCTGCAGAGCTATGATTTTTACCATCTCAATAAGCACTACGATTGCAGTGTTCAGCTCGGTGGCGATGACCAATGGAGCAATATGCTAGGTGGGATGGAGCTGGTACGAAGGAAGGAGCAGAAGCAAGCTTTCTGCGTGACTGTTCCCCTGTTGGTCAACAGCGAAGGTAAGAAGATGGGTAAAACCGAGAAGGGAGCTGTTTGGATTGATCCTGCGCTCACCTCGCCCTTCGACTTCTTTCAGTATTTCCGTAACATCGATGACGATATGGTAGAAAAATGTCTGTTTTACTTCACTGACTTACCAGAAGCTGAGGTCCAAGCTTTAGCTGCTTTGCGAGATAAAGCGATCAACGAAGCGAAAATTGTTCTCGCGTTTGAAGCGACCAAATTGGTCCATGGTGAAGAAGAAGCGAACAAAGCCAAAGGCATGGCAACGTCCTTATTCAGCGGTGGCCCAGGGGCTCGGCCGGACGCTCCAGAAGTGCTGCTCGCAGCCGCAGACATACCTGGAGACACCATCAACGTCGTCGATCTCTTGGTTCTCAGCAAGCTTTTCCCATCAAAGAGTGAAGTGCGGCGGGTGATCGAGCAGGGTGGTCTGACCCTTGATGGCGAAAAGATTGATAGCGTCCAGCATCTGGTGACGGTCGAACGTCTCAGGCAGCCGGAAGGCATCCTCTTACGCAAAGGCAAAAAGGGATACCATATCCTCAAGCTCTGATCCTGATTGATAAATTTCGAAGATCT
>Ga0068877_10000106_pt1 | contig 69151 bp, 61 predicted proteins | sample NOAtaG_FD_66437 | JGI IMG/M metagenome (GOLD analysis project Ga0068877, IMG submission 66437) | Freshwater lake microbial communities from Lake Erie, under a cyanobacterial bloom - NOAA_Erie_Diel6S_1000h metaG | ecosystem: Environmental > Aquatic > Freshwater > Lake | place: USA: Ohio, Lake...
GTGGGAGGGCGCGACGCCGATGCCTTGCAGGATCCGGCAGGCCCGGTCGCAGGCCGCCGCCAGCTCACTGGCCGGCCGACCGCTGAGCTGCCAGAGCAGGGCCAGCCCGCCGGCCCCGACTCCCTCCTTGACGAAGCCGCGCTCATAGTCGGCCAGGGCGGGATGCACGGCGCCGCTGAAGCGCAGATCCGCGGCCCAGGCCAGGGGGCTCACCCCGAAGCTGGAGCCGATCCGCGTCAGCAGCAGCGCCAGATCACTGCCGGGCTCCTCCGCCACCCAGGCCGTGGTGGCCACCGCCGCCGCCGCCGCCAATGCGGCGCGCTGGGCCGGGGATGGCTCCAGGGCAAAGGCGAGGGCCAGCACGGCGGCCATCTGGCTGCCCCCCGCCAGGATCGTCGGCACCCCGGCGGCGGCGGCCCCCAGCACCAAGCCGGCGGCGAGGGGCTGCATCGGATCGCCCACGGCCGCCAGCACCGCCTCGGCCCCCCGGGGGCGGGCGGCGGCCAGCCCCCGCTCCACCAGCGCCGCCTTGAGGCCATGGGCCGGCTGCTGCAGGCTGCCGCTCACCAGCCCGTCGGCGGGCACCCCCAGCCCCCGCAGCACCGCCAGGGCGGTGCTGGTGCCGCCGGGGACGCATTCCGCCAGCAGCAGGGGCCGGCCCGGCCTACGCCGGGCCAGGTCCTGGCCCCAGCGGCGGCCCAGGGCCAGCAGCCGGCGCACCCGGGCGGGGGGCATGGCGGCGCCGCTGCTGAGGCAGGCGGCGGGGCCATCGCCAGCCGGAGGCCCCAGGCGCAGGTGGGGAACGGCGGGCGCCACCGGGCAGCCCAGGTCGACCACCAGCGGCGCGAGCGCCAGCTCCCGCAGCACCACATGGGCGATCAGGGCGGGGCTGACCCCCGCCGGCAGGGGTGGCAGGGCATGGGGCCGTTCAGCGCCGGGGCCAAGCAGCAGCAGCTCGGCATCGGCCGCCGCCGTGCGTCGACGCGACTCCGGCGTGGCACCGGCGGCAGAGATGCCCGGAATCGCCGCGGTGGCCGTGGCGCCCAACAGCAGCAGAACCTGACAGTCGGACCAGTGACCGCGCCACTGCGCCTCCCAGGCGGCGGCGGCCCCCGGCTCCCCGGAGAGCCGCCGCAGCGGCGTCACAGCGGATCGAGGGCCACCAGCGACCGCAGGGCGGGCGGCGGTTCGCTGATCGGGGCCTTGAGGCGGGGAAAGATCCAGTAGGCCACCGCATGCAGACACAGAACCACCAGCAGGTTCTGGATCAGCACCAGCAGCAGGGCGGCGATCTGCACCTGGGTCAGGTCCAGACCGGGACCCATCCCCAGCAGGCCGGAGAGGCGATCGAGCAGGCCGGAGGCGGCGGTGGTGATCACCACCCAGAGGTTGTCGCCCACGAGCACCGACAGCACCGCCACCCGTACCAGGAAGCCGGCCGCACCGATCAGACCGCCCACGGCGAGGGTGATCCACCAGCTGAGCCGCCGGCGCCAGCCCCAGCCGAGCCACAGGGCCAGCAGGCCATAGGGGAACAGCACCAGCGGGCCGCGGATCGGACCCATCAGGGCGATCACCAGCAGCACGCTGACCGCCAGCCCCTCGAGCGCGCAGCGGCCGCCGTGGCGCAGTTGCAGCAGGGCCAGGGGCAACGGCAGGGCCAGCCGGAACAGGGGACTGCCCACCGGCAGGTAGTAAAGGGCGACCCAGAGCAGGGCGGTGGAGGCGGCCAGGTAGGCGGTGTCGGTGAGCTGGCGGGCCTGGCGCCGGCTCAGGGGCGGGGGAGGGGTGGCCATCGGGGCGCTCAGCGGGGCGCGGGGGCGGGCCGCACCACCGGTGCCTCAACGGCCGGTGGCGTGGTGGTGCTGGCCCCGGCAGCCCCCATCCGCTCGATCGTCTCCACCTCGAAGGGCACCCCGGCGGCCCGCAGGGCCTGGGTCACCACCTCGGCGGGGGCCGCCGGATCGGCCTGGGGGAGCCGCAGGGTGATCCGGTAGGGCGCCGCCGCGCCGCCGGGGCGGACCACAGCCGTCACCGCCGGTGCGCCGGGGGACGAGGCCGGCGGGCGGGCACCGGCCGCCGGCGAGGAACCGGCGGGACGCTGGGCCGAGTTGCCGGCCCCGGAGCGTGCGGCGGCGGCCGGCGCCGGGCCCCGGGGCGCGGCGGCCGAAGGACCCGCTGCAGGAGCCGCCGCCCCCCCCGGTGCGGCACGGCCGGCGCCGGGGGCGGCGGCGGAGGCCGGCGCCGAGGTGCCGCCGGCGGGTGTGGCAGTGGCGGAGCCGGTGGGCGCGCCGGAGAAGCTGGCCGCCAGACGATCGCCCAGGGGCGTGCCCTGACAACCGGCGAGCAGGAGCGGCAGCAGCCAGGCGGCGGGCCGGAGAAGGGGCATCAGCTGTCGGCGGCGCGGATCACCCGCACCGCGCTGGCCCGCAGGCGACCGGTCTTGGTGGTGGCCGGGGCCTTGCGGGCGGAGGCCTTGGCGGCGCCAGCGGCGGCCGGCTTCTTGGCGGCGCTCTTGCGGGTGGTGCCGCCGGCGGCCCGCCCCTTGCTCTTGCCGCTGGCGGCCTTGGCGGCCAGCAGCTCGACCGCCTGCTCCAGGGTGATCGTGTCGGCGGTGGTGCCCTCGGGCAGGGAGGCGTTCACCTTGCCCTGCTTCACGTAGAGGCCGTAGGGGCCATCGAACAGCTGAATCGCCTCTTCGGCCCCCTCCGGAACGCCGAGGTCCTTGAGGGCGGTGCGGCCGCCGCGCCCCCGTTTGGGCTGGGCCAGCAGCTCGAGGGCACGGCTGAGGCCCACCATCAGCACGTCGTCCTCGGCCTTGAGCGAACGGTAGTCCTTTTCGCCCTTGCCCTTGTGGTGCACCACGTAGGGCCCGAAGCGACCGAGACCGGCCTCGATCCGGCCGCCGTCGGGATGGTCGCCCAGCAGACGCGGCAGCCGCAGCAGGCCCAGGGCGTCCTCGAGGCTCAGGTCCTCGGGCTTGGCCCCCTTGGGCAGGGAGGCGCGCTTGGGCTTGGGGTTCTCCTCGCTGACCTGGCCCCGCTGCACGTAGGGGCCGTACTGGCCGAACAGCAGGTAGACGGCGTCGCCGGTCTCGGGATCGACGCCGAGGGCCTCGGGACCATCGGCCTTCTGCTTCAGGATCAGCTCGGCCTTGTCGGCGTCGAGATCGGCCGGGGTGATCTCCTGGGGCAGGGTCGCCTTGATCAGCTCCTCACTGCCGTCGTCGGCGACCCGCTTCTTCTCGAGGTAGGCACCGAAGCGCCCGATGCGCACCACGCAGGGCAGCCCCTCGAGGGCCACGGTGCGGGAGGCCCCGGGATCGATGTCGCCCTCCCGCTGGGCCACCTGGGTCTCCAGCCCCTTCTCGCCCTTGTAAAAGCCCTCCAGGTAGGGCAGCCACTGCACCTTGCCGTGGGAGATCTCGTCGAGGGTGTTCTCCATGCGGGCGGTGAAGCCCGTGTCGACCAGATCGGGGAAGTGCTCCTCCAGCAGGGCCGTCACCGCGAAGGCCGTGAAGCTGGGGGTGAGGGCGTTGTTCTGCAGGGTGGCGTAGCCCCGGTCGACAATGGTGCCGATGATCGAGGCGTAGGTGGAGGGGCGGCCGATGCCCTCCTTCTCCAGCATCTTCACCAGGGCCGCCTCGCTGTAGCGGGCCGGCGGCTGGGTGGTGTGGCCGAGGGCTTCGACGCCCTTGCAGGCCGGGCGGTCACCGACCGCCAGGGCCGGCAGCAGCACCTCCTGACCCTCGAGGGCGGCATCGGGGTCGTCGCTGCCCTCCACGTAGGCGCGGAAGAAGCCGGGGAAATCGATTCGCTTGCCGCTGGCCCGGAAGGCGGCGGTGCCGAGGGCACCGCCGTCGGCCTCCAGGTCGACGCTGAGCATCGTCAGGCGGGCGTCGGCCATCTGGGAGGCGACGGTGCGCTTCCAGATCAGCTCATAAAGGGCCAGATCACGGCCATCGAGGCCGGTGGCGCCGGGATCACGGAAGCTCTCGCCGGCGGGCCGGATCGCCTCGTGGGCCTCCTGGGCGTTGCGGGCCTTGGTGGAGAACTGGCGGGGGGAGGGGCTGAGGTACTCCTTGCCGTACTTGGACTGGACGCAGCTGCGGGCGGCGTTGATCGCCTGATCGCTGAGATGCACCGAGTCGGTGCGCATGTAGGTGATGAAGCCGCGCTCGTAGAGCCCCTGGGCGGTGCGCATCGTCTCGCGGGCCGAGAGACGCAGCTTGCGGTTGGCCTCCTGCTGCAGGGTGCTGGTGGTGAACGGCGCCACGGGCTTGCGCACCGTGGGCTTCTCCTCCACCGCCGCCACCCGCCAGGGGGAGGCCAGCACGGCCTCACGCAGCTGACGGGCTTCGTCCTCGGCCAGCAGCCGCACCTTGCTGCCGGCCTTGAGGGCGCCGGTGCTCTCATCGAAATCGGACCCGCCGGCGATCCGCTCGCCCTTCAGGTGGGTGAGCTTGGCCTCGAAGCCGCTGCTGACCTGCTGCAGCTGAGCCTTGAGATCCCAGTAGCTGCCGCTGCGGAAGGCGCGCCGGGCCCGCTCGCGCTGCACCAGCAGCCGCACCGCCACCGACTGCACCCGGCCGGCGGACAGGCCCCAGGCCACCTTCTTCCAGAGCAGGGGGGAGAGGGTGTAGCCCACCAGGCGATCGAGGATGCGCCGGGTCTCCTGGGCGTGGACCAGCTCCATGTCGAGATCGCGGGGGCTGGCCAGGGCGCGGCCGATCGCCTCGCGGGTGATCTCGTGGAACACCATGCGCTGCACCGGCACCTTGGGGTTGAGCAGCTGCAGCAGGTGCCAGCTGATGCTCTCCCCCTCCCGGTCCTCGTCCGTGGCCAGCAGCAGGCGGTCGGCGCCCTTGAGGGCGTCCTTGAGCTCCTTCACCACCTTCTTCTTGTCCTTCGGCACCACGTAGAGCGGCTCGAAGTCGTTGGCGGTGTTCACGCCGAGGTTGGCCCACTTCTCACCCTTGTGAGCGGCCGGGATCTCGCTGGCGTTGTTGGGCAGATCGCGCACGTGCCCCATCGAGGCCTCCACGCGGAAATCCTTCGGCAGAAAGCCCCGGATGGTTTTGGCCTTGGTCGGGCTCTCGACGATCACCAGGGTGTGGGCCACGGGCAGGCGTTGAACCGCTTCCTTCTTTATCGCATCGCCAGCCGGACCCACGCAGGATCGAGGCCGCTACAGTCCGCTGCACCATCGTCCAGGGGACAGCGCCGTCGTGCTCCTCGCCGCTCCCGACACGCTTTTCGCGGCTGCCACCGCAGCCTCCGACGCCACCGCAGCGATCGCCTCCGGCCTGAGCACCGGCTCCCTGAGTCTGGATCTCAACGCGGTGGCAATCCTGCCGGAGGGCGCGGTGCTGCTCGCCCTGGTGCTCTGCCTGCTGGTCGACCTGGCCGGCGAGCAGGCCGCCAGCCGCTGGGTGCCGCCGATCTGCTACGCCGGCCTCGGTGGGGCGCTGGTGCTGCTGGCGTTCCAGTGGAACGGCGGAGCCGAACCGGCCTTCCTGGGTTCCTTCCTGGCCGACAACCTGGCGATCGCCTTCCGGGCGGTCGTGGCCGGATCGACCCTGATCTCGCTGCTGCTCAGCTGGCGCTACGTGGAGCGCAGCGGCACACCGGTGGGTGAATATGCCGCGATTCTGCTGGCCGCCACCCTCGGGGCGATGTTCCTGTGTGGCTCCACCGATCTGATCAGCATCTTCATTTCTCTGGAGACCCTGTCGGTTTCGAGCTACCTGCTCTCGGGCTACATGAAGCGGGACGCCCGCAGTTCTGAAGCGGCGCTGAAGTATCTGCTGGTGGGCTCGGCCGCCGCCGCGGTCTTCCTCTACGGCGCCTCGCTGCTGTACGGCCTCAGCGGCGGCAGCACCAGCCTGGAGGCGATCGCCGTGGCCCTGCGCACCGCCGCCTCACCGATCACCGCCCTGTCGCTGGTGTTCGTGCTGGCCACGGTGGCGTTCAAGATCGCCGCGGTGCCCTTCCACCAGTGGACCCCGGACGTGTATGAAGGCTCGCCGACACCGGTGGTCGCCTTCCTGTCGGTGGGCTCCAAGGCCGCCGGTTTCGCCCTGGCCTTGCGCATCCTGGTGGGCTGCTTCGAGAGCTTCGATGCCCAGTGGAAGTTCCTGTTCACCGTGCTGGCGGTGCTCTCGATGGTGCTGGGCAACGTGGTGGCCCTGGCCCAGACCTCAATGAAGCGGATGCTGGCCTACAGCTCGATCGGCCAGGCGGGCTTCGTGATGATCGGCATGGTCTGCGGCACCGAGGACGGCTTCGCCTCGATGATTCTCTACATGGCCGCCTACCTGTTCATGAACCTGGGGGCCTTCGCCTGCATCATTCTGTTCTCGCTGCGCACCGGCAGCGATCGCATTGCCGACTATGCGGGTCTCTACCAGAAGGATCCGCTGATCACCCTGGCGTTGAGCCTCTGCCTTCTTTCCCTGGGCGGCATCCCGCCGATGCTGGGCTTCTTCGGCAAGATCTATCTGTTCTTCGCCGGTTGGGCTGATCACCAGTATCTGCTGGTTGTGGTCGGCCTGGTCACCTCGGTTGTGTCGATCTACTACTACATCTCGGTCATCAAGATGATGGTGGTGAAGGAACCCCAGGAGGCTTCCGATGTGGTGAAGGCCTATCCGGCGATCGAATGGAATCTGGCGGGCATGCAGCCCCTGCGAGTGGGCCTTCTGGGTTGCCTGATCGTCACCGCCGTCGGGGGCATCCTCTCCAGCCCGCTGTTCACCTGGGCCAGCGATACCGTGACCGGCACACCGCTGCTGCAGCAGGCCGTGGCCAGCGCCGCCACGGCCCCCCTGGGCTGACGCCGATGCTGTCCGCCAACGGTGCCGGTTCGCTGAACGGCGGCGAGGAACCGGTGGCAGAGCTCATCGACATCTGCAAGAGCTACGGCAGCGGCGAAACCGAGGTGGTGGCCCTCAACCATCTCAGCTTCCGGGTCAACCGCGGCGACTACCTGGCGGTGATGGGCGCCTCCGGCTCCGGCAAGAGCACGGCGATGAACATCCTCGGCTGCCTGGATCGCCCCACCAGTGGCAGCTACGTGCTCAACGGCACCCCGGTGGAGCATCTCGACGACGACGCCCTGGCGGACCTGCGCAACCGGGAGCTGGGCTTCGTGTTCCAGCAGTTCCATCTGTTGCCCCAGCTCACGGCCCTGGAGAACGTGATGCTGCCGATGGTGTACGCCGGGGTATCCGCGGCGGAACGACGCGAGCGGGCCGCGATGGCCCTGGAGCGGGTGGGGCTGGCCAACCGCCTCGGCAACCGCCCCAACCAGCTCAGCGGCGGCCAACAGCAGCGGGTGGCGATCGCCCGGGCGATCATCAACCAGCCCAGCCTGCTGCTGGCCGATGAGCCCACCGGAGCGCTCGATTCCCACACCACCTCCGAGGTGCTGCAGATCTTTGACGAGCTGCACCAGCAAGGCATCACCCTGGTGATGGTCACCCACGAACACGACGTCGCCGAGCGGGCGCAGCGCACGGTTCAATTCAGGGATGGCCGCATCGCCCCCGGGCTGGTGGGGGCGGCGGGGTAGGCGATTCAGCCCTGCTTCGGGGGCGGCACGGGCAGCGGCGCCCCTGGCGCCAGCGGCGAGCGCGGCCGCTCCAGGGTCTGCAACAGCTGGCCCATCAGCAGGGCCACGGCATCGACGTCGCGGGCGCTGGTGGCCAGGCCGCCACCCAGGCCGGGCAGGCCCTGGAGGCCGGCGATCAGCGGAGCGCCACCGGGATCGAGATCGCCGGGGTCGGTGGCCACCCAGCCGCCATCCTGGGGCAGGCGCAGCTCGAAATGCAGGTGGGGGCCGGTGCTCAGGCCCGTGCTGCCGACCCGGCCGATCACCTCGCCCTGGCGCACGCTGTCGCCTTCCCTGACATAGAGCTCGGACAGGTGGCCATAGAGGGTGCGGCGGCGGGGCCGCTCGTGCTCGATCTCGATCGCCAGGCCATAGCCGCCGGCCGTGCCGCTCATCACCACCCGGCCGCTCAGGGCCGCCACCACCGGCGTTCCCTCCGGCGCCGCCAGATCGCGGCCGGCATGCATGATCCAGCTGCCGAGCACGGGGTGCATGCGATAACCGAAGTTGCTGGTCGTCACCGCCGAGCCGATCAGGGGGAACAGCAGACGGCTATTACCATTGCCGCCGATCGCCGCCGGCCGGGGCGTCACCCGGAAGACATCGGTGAGCCGGAAGCTGCCGCCGGCACCGGAGAGCAGGGCATTGACCGGAACGGTGATCGGAGCCAGGGGCGAGGCGTCGATGCCAGAGCGTTCGCCGCTGAATGGGCTGAAACCACCGACGGTGCCAGCTGAGCCACTACCGCCGGATGCGCCGGCACTAGCCGTCGCACCCAGGCCATCCCGGCGGGAGCGGCCGACCACCACCACACGGGCACCACATTCCTGCTGAGAGAGCGCGCCATCGAGGCAGGCCCTCTCCCGCGGTCCCGCCATCTGGGGTGTGATCAGGTTGCCGCGGACGCGAACCCGCTCGGAGGGAAGGACAACTCGATCGTTGACGAGGTCATCGATCGAGGCATCAATCCTTCGGGGGGCAGCGGGAGATCGATCGGCGGCTTCCGGTCTCCAGGGCTGAGGCTCAGCGGCGGCCGGGGCAGCTGTCACCGCAGGAGGCGCCGGCTCGGGCTCCGGGACCACCGGAGGCGGTGGGGTCAGTACCGGTGGCTGCATGGCGCCTGGATCGGCCTGCTGCGCCAGCACCAGCGGCACCCCACTGAGGGGGCCGGCCGCCAGGGCGGCCGCGGCCATCAACAGATGGTGGGGCTTGGGGGCCATGGCGGAGGGAGGGCGGGACGGGAGCCCGCAAAGGGCAACCGCAACAAAACGGTTCGCAATATAGGAAGCCAGTTCAGGCCCACCACCCCCAGCGGAACCGGCCACCCACCCGGTCCGAGGCGGCTGCGGCCGGTGGCCGAGTGCATCGAGCCGACAGGGAGCCTCCCAGCCGGCCATGCCACCCCAAACGCGCCTTCAGAACCGCCGCTGCAGCAGCGCGCGGCGCCCATCGGCCTGCTCCAGCCGCAGGGCGCCGCTCGGGTCCAGGCCCACGGCCCGCCAGAGCTCGCCGGCATGGGCCACCGGCGCCGCGGGCAGCAGCAGGCGCTCCTCGGCCCGGCGCCGCACCCACTCGGGGCGCTCCGCCTGAGCCACGCCCCACTCCAGGGCCCGCAGCACCCGGGCGGTGAGCTGGGGCGGCCGGGCCGCCGCCCGCCGGCCGATCAGGGCACCGACGCTGACGGCCCCGGCCGGCACGGGATGGCAGCCGTTGAGCCCCAGCCCCACCTGGGCCCAGCGCACCCGGCCGCCGCGCCGGCGCAGGCGCGGCAGCAGTCCGGCGATCTTGCGGCCCTCCACCAGCAGATCGTTGGGCCACTTGAGCCGCACCGGCAGTCCCAGCTGCTCGAGCTCCAGGGCCAGCCCCAGGGCCAGCGCCAGAGCCGGAGCTGCCGAAGCCTGGTCATCAGCGGGCCACGGCAGGGCGGCGCTGATCCACACCCCTCCCGGCGGCGACTGCCACACCCGCCCCTGCTGGCCGATCCCGAAGCGCTGGCGGCTCGCCAGCACCGCCAGCGCCTGCCCGGGCCGGGGCGCGGCGGTGGGGTCCTGGAGCCACTGCTCCAGCCGCCGCTCGGTGCTGGCGCACACCGGCCGGGCCTGCAGACGCCAGCGCAGGGGCGGCGCCCCGCTGGGGTGGGGGCCCAGGGCGCGGCGCGCCGCCAGCACGGCCCCGCCCCCGGCTCCAGGCCCTGGCACCGGCGTCAGAGGGAGGCCAGCCAGCGCCCGATGCGGGCGGCGCCGGCCTCCAGCTCCTCGACCGGATGCACCAGGGCCAGGCGCTGCCAGCCCTCTCCACCGGGCCCGAAGCCATTGCCCGGCGTGAGGCAGACGCCGGTGCCCTCGAGGAGGGCGGCGGTGAAGGCTTCCGAATCGAGGCCGCGGGCGCGGGCCGCCTCGGGCACCGGCAGCCACAGATAGAGGGCCATCGACGGCCTGGGCACGGGCCAGCCCGCCGCCTCCAGCGCCGCCGCCATCCGGTCGCGACGCTCGCGGTACACCCGCCGCAGCCGCTCGGGCCACTCCGGGGCCTGCTCGATGGCGGCGATCGCGCCGGCCTGCAGCGCCAGCGACTGGTTGAAATCCACCACCCCCTTGAGCTGTCGCAGGGCCGTGATCAGCCACTCGGCGCCGATGGCGAAGGCGAGCCGGTAGCCGCCCAGGCACCAGCTCTTGGAGAAGGAGAAGAACTCGATGCCACAGCGCCGCCAATCGGGATGGCGCAGCAACGCCGGCGCCTCGCCATCGAGGGCCAGATCCACGTAGGGGTTGTCGTGGGCCAGCACCACGTCATGGCGCAGGGCCCGCTCCACCGCCTGATCCAGCCAGGCCTGGCTGCCGGTGGTGGCGGTGGGGTTGTGGGGGAAGCCGAGCACCATCAGCTTCAGGGCGTCCCATTCGCCGTCGCTGAGCCGCTCCCAGGCGGGGCACCAGCCCTCTTCGGCCGCCAGCGGCAGCAGCACCGGCCGCGCCGAGGCCAGATGCAGGCCGCCCATGTGGGAGGGGTAGTAGGGATCGAGCAGCAGGGCGGGGTCGCCGGGATCGAGCACCGCCAGCGGCAGATGGGCCGTGCCCTCCTGGGAGCCCACCAGCAGCAGCACCTCCCGCTCCGGATCGACGCGGCAGCCGAAACGGCGTTCCGCCCAGCCCGCCACCGCCTCGCGGAAGGGCCGGGTGGCGGCATGCAGGCAGTACGACGCGCTCTCCGGCCGCTGCAGGGCTGCGGCAATCGCCTCAAGCGCCACCGGCGGCGGTTGCAGATCGGTGGAGCCCAGGGACAGATCGAGAAGCGCCGGCAGGTCTGGCTGCCCGCTGCTGCCAGCGAGACCAGTGGCGCTCCAGCGGCGCCCATAGGCCGCCTTGCGGCTGTCGTTGCGGGCGAAGACGCCGCTGCCCAGCCGGCTCAGCCGCTCAGAGACCGGCATCCAGGAACGCGCTGAGCTGGGCCTGGGCCATGGCGCCTTCGTGGCGGGCCACCTCGACGCCGTCGCGGAACAGGATCAGGGTGGGCAGCCCCTGGATGCGCAGGGCATCACGGCTGACGGGGTTGGCGTCGGCCTCCAGCTTGGTGACCGTGAGGCGGCCGGCGTAGGTGCTGGCCGCCCAGCTCATCAGCGGCGCCATCAGGCGGCAGGGTCCGCACCAGGGCGCCCAGACATCCACCAGCACCGCCCCCGAGGCCGCCAGAACCTCGGTGGGGAAGGTCTCGTCGGTGAGATCGAGAACGGCGGCAGTGGCGTCAGCGGGCACGGACCGGGAAGGCGTCAGAGATCCATTGTAAGAATTCCGGAGGAGGGGTTCCGGCGGTGGCGTTCCGCAGAAGGGATTCCGGCGGCGGGACTCAGAGCTTGTCGATCGACTGGCGCAGCTGCTCGAGCTCGGCGTTGACCTCGGCCACCTGCACGGGCTGGAGCTGGGGGGCGGGGCCGCCCTCGGCCGGCAGGGCGATGGGGGTGGCGCCACCGGCGAGACGGGTCTTGAGCGCGGCGAGGTCGTCCTCAACACCGCTGCCCTGAAGGGCCGCGAACTGGCTCTCGAGGTCGGCGCCGGCCAGCTCCGCGGCGGCCTGACTGCGGGCCTCCATGGCCAGCACCTTCTCCTCCATCTGCTCGAAGGCAGCCATCGAGGTGTTGGTGCCGAGGCCGCTGACGGCGCTCTGAAGCTGCTCCTGGGCCTGGGCCGCCTGGGCCCGGGCCTTGAGCATGTCCTTCTTGGTCTTGGCCTCGGCGATCTTGCCCTCGAGGGCGGTGAGGCTGCGCTTGAGGGTGTCGACCTGACCGGCCTGGGAGCTGATCTGGGCCGTCAGGGCGGTGGCGGTCTCGGTGTAGGTCTTGCGGCGCGAGAGGGCCTCGCGGGCCAGGTCCTCCTCACCCTTGCGCAGGGCCAGCTCGGCGCGCTCGTACCAGGCCTTGGCCTGGGACTCGGCCTGATCGGCCTGGTTCTGCAGGCGCTTCTGGCTGGCGATGGCGGTGGCCACGGCGGTGCGCAGCTTCACCAGGTCGGCCTGCATGTCCGTGACCGACTGGTCGAGAATCTTGGCGGGATCCTCCGCCTTGCTCACCAGGTCGTTGAGGTTGGCGCGCAGCAGCCGGCTGAGCCGATCGAAGAAGCCCATGGTGAGCGGAAAGGGGCAGGGCCCGAGGGTAGGCACATCCTTGCCGCCGCGCCGCCAGCGGGGAACATCCGGATTGCCGCACCCCCTAGCCTCACGGCCATGGCCATCCCCCCCCGCGACCAGTGCCGGCGGATCGGCGCCCTGTCGCTGCTGCTGCCCCCGCCGCCGCCTCCGGCCCAGGCGCTGGCGGGCTGTCTGGAGGGCCTGGAGAAGCGCTGGCGGCAGGAGGGGGCGCTGGCGGGGCTGTGGCAGGCCTGGCCCACCATCGCCGGCCCCCAGCTGGCGCCCCATTGCCGGCCGCTGCAGTGGCGGGCCGGAATCCTCACGGTGGGGGCCCGGCCGGGCCCCTGGCTGCAGGCCCTGCAGTACAACCGCCACCAGCTGCTGGGGGCCCTGCGGGGGGCGGGCTTCGCCGTGCGCGACCTGCGTCTGCAGCAGCACCACCCCGTCTCGCTGCCGGAGCCGGGCAGCCTCCAGGAGCAGGACACCTGGGGCCGCCATCCCAGCCGGATGGATGTGCACGGTCTGGCCGACTGTCCGGCCTGCGGCCGACCCGCCCCGGCCGGTGAGATGGCCCGCTGGGGGCACTGCAGCTTCTGCCGGCGCCAGGAGCTGGCCACCAGTGCACCGCCACCGGCGGCCCAGGCGGCCGAAACCCAGCCGGCGGCTCAGCCCGGAGCGTCCGCCTCGGCGCGTCCCCCTTCCTCGAACAGCGCCCGCCAGGCCCGCTCCTGAGCCGCGGCCTCCGGCGTGCCCTCCAGGGGGAAGCCGGCCAGGAAGTCCTTGTCGGCGGCGGGCACGTAGGGCCCTTGCTTGACCTCAAACATCACCGCATCGGCGCTGAGGGCCACCAGGGTGTGGAACTGGCCCTCCGCCAGCTGGATGCCGCGCAGGGGCCCGGCGGCCTCGAGCCGTTCGCGGGCCAGCACGGCGCCGTTCGGATCGAGCACCAGCAGCCCGATCGCCCCCTGCAGCACCACGAAGCACTCGAAACCCTCCCCCGGCGAGGAGCGCAGATGGCGATGGGGGCGCACGTAGGTGCCGGGCTGAAGGGCGTTGAGGAACCGCTGCACCGCCTCGGGTTCGGCATGCAGGTTGTGGTTCAGGCGCCGGCGGGGCCGCGCCGCGGCGGCCGCCGCCAGCCGGTCGAACAGGGGCTGGTCGAGGCGGTCGATCGCGGCGGCGCCGGGATCAGCGTCGGTGGCAAAGCCGCCGCCCATCGGGTCCCCGGACCGGGGGAGCGCCCCGGCCGCGGGGACAGCCCCGGGGTCGGTCCCGCCCGCAGCTACGGATCTGGGGGCCTGGCTGGGATCCATCACCGGCTCAGGTCTGGCTGGGCTGCTGGCTTCACGCCTGGGGTCCACCGCGGTTCCGGCTGGGGCCCCATCCTCCCAGCCCCGCACCGCCGCTCTCCCAGGGGCTGCCGACGCGCCGGGAGCTCAGGGTCAGCTCCCGCTGGCCTGGCCTGCCGCGGCCAGCTCGGCGCAACAGGCCGCGAACGCCGCTGCCGGATCGGAAGCAGTCGTGATCGGCCGGCCGATCACCAGCTGGCTGGCGCCGACGGCGATCGCCTGCACGGGGGTCATCACCCGGGCCTGGTCGCCACTGGCGGCACCGGCCGGGCGGATCCCGGGGGTGACCAGGGCGAAGGGTTCCGGGTGGGCCGCCCGCAGCGCCGCCACCTCCAGGGGCGAGCAGACGCAGCCGCCGATGCCCGCCGCCGCCGCCAGCTCCGCCAGCCGCGGCACGTAATCGGCCACCGGTTCGGCGATCGCCAGCTCGGAGGCGAAACGGGCGGGATCCCAGCTGGTGAGCACGGTCACCGCCAGCAGGGTGGGGGGCGGGAGCCCCACCGCCTTGGCCCCCTCCGCCGCCGCCGCCTGGGCCGCCCGCAGGGCCTCGGTGCCGGCGCAGGCGTGCACCGTGATCAGCTCCGCCCCGAGCCCCGCCGCGCTGCGGCAGGCGCCGGCCATCGTGGCCGGGATGTCGTGGAACTTCAGATCCAGGAACAGCCGCAGACCCAGCCGGCGCAAGTGCTCCACCACCGCCGGACCGCCGGCCACGAACAGCTCCAGCCCCACCTTCACCCAGCGCAGCTGCGGCACCGCAGCCGCAAAGGCCAGGGCCTGCGCCGGCGCCATGCCATCGAGGGCCACGATGATCCGGTCGGCGGGATCAGGGGCGAGCGCTGCAGGCATGGCCGAGCGGGCGGGGGTGGAGCCGACCGTAGGAGCGCCGGAACACGGGCTCGGAGGGGCCCGCCAGGCGCGGCCAGGCGGGGATCGCCCGCCGCCGATCAGCGCGCCATCAGACGGCGCCGCTGGCGGCAACCGCCAGCCTGAGGGCCTCGCGACTGGTCCAGTGGGGGCAATGGCGTGCCATCGGCGCATCCTGCGGAATCACCGCGCCCCAGACCCGGCAGTAGCCGCAGGCCTGCTCGGATCCGGAGTAATTGGCGCAGTTGGCGCACCTGCTCGACCAGCCGGCGAAGCCCATTCGGAAGCTCCCTTAAGGATCTCTTCCATTTTGGTCGCCATCGTCGCCGACCCGCATCTGCCGCCATCACTCTTCATCGTTGCCCAGGTCTCCATGGTTGCCCCAGGCGGAGGCCACTGGAGAGCGGCACCCCGCCCCAGGGCCTCCCCATCGACGGCCCTTCAGACCATCTGCAGCGCCGGCATGGTCAGGGGCTGGGGCAGCAGCGCTCCATCGGCGGCGCTGCCGTTGCCGTGCGGCATCGGAGCGGCGGTGGGGCCGATCAGGGGATCGAGGGCGGGGGCCGCCAGCGCCGCCGCCCGGGTGGCCGTGAAGCGACCCTTGAGACTCGGCGATGCCGTGGTGTAGCCCATCACCCCCTTGAGCCCACTGGTCGAGACGGTGCCGGTGTAAACCAACCCGGGCGCATTGCTGAAGGTCCAGATCGCCGTGTCGTCGATCTGAATCCAGCGGCCACCGCCGTTGGCATACGACCAGGTGCCGTCGTTCCTGAAGGTCCAGGTGCCAGCGGAGACGAAGCGGTCGAACGGCTCCCAGTCGACCATGCCGCCCCAGGTGCCGATCAGGCTCTTGCCGCCCAGGCGGTTGTGGGAATGGATGGTCATGCCGGCCGCCTGCTTGCGCAGCAGCAACCGGGCCAGGTTGTAACTGAACAGCGGGTTGTCAGCGCTGTGGGCGCTGTAGGCCTCGCGCAGGGCCTGCTCGGCCGTTTCGAGGCTGAAACCATCAGCCAGCCTGATGACGAAGGACCAGATGACCTCCTTCAGGATCTTGAACAACGCGCTGTTGGGATCGGTGAAGACGTAGACAGGCTCGGTGTAACCAAGCCACGAATAAGCCCCCTTGGCGATCGCCGTCTCCCCAACTCCACCGCTGGCGCAGGTGGAACAGGCGAAGGTGTAGATGTGCAGTCCCTTGCACAGGCTTTCCACATTGGCCGTGGTGATCACGGGGGTGGCCTGGTTATTGAGTTCGCCGTAAAAGGCGGTGATGCTGCCGTGGTCAAAGCACAGGGCCAGCTTGGTGGTGCGGTTGGTGGGTGCCGCCAGCCAATACTGCACATTGGCAGGAGACGCCGCGACATCCGCGAGCTCCACCACCGTATGCCCCTTGCCCTGGAGGAATGTCGCCAGGCCCTCTCCGATGTGATAAGTGCCGAATGTGGCGGCGTCGCAATTGTTGCGGATGAGAAGAATGTCAGCCATGTCAGAGGGCTCCGACCCAGGTTTGCAGTTTGTTCAGTTCCGCCTGAGCGGTTTCAGACAGCACCGCCCTGCCGGCGAGGCTGGCCTGCAGGCTGCCCAGCAGGGAACGGACGGTGTATTCCTCCCCCGTGGAGACATTCAGGAACGGTGTATCTGCGGACTCGGGATTGGCCTGCACCCAATCCTCAAGCTTCTTGATCAGCTGTTCATCAAACATGCGTCCTCCTTGGCGCGGGTCACGGCAGCGAGGATCGCCTGTCCGGCACAACCCTCGACAGCCGTCCTAGGGATCCCGCCGCGCCGGGGGACGCTGAGGTCCGCAGCACATGCTCTGCAGCCGCCGGGCCGCGCGGCAGGGTGATCTGGCCCATGGGTCAAGGCACGATCCTGGCCACCGGCGGAGACGTCGTGCCGGAGCCCGAGCAGGCGATCCACGCTTGCAAGCCCCCTGGCCAGAGCGCCGTGACCTGCCGACGTGGCTCCGTCGCGACGAGGAGTTCACGCGCTGCTGCACCACGGGAGCCCCACACCGCTCGGCGCCGAAGCTCTTGGGGTGCTGCGCAGCCTTGGATCAGCGGAGCGCAGCGTAAGGACCCGAGAGCGGAGTGCGCCTGCGGCCAGCCGATGGAAGCGGCAGGTCTCGCTCAGCCCGCCACCAGCCGCCGGAAGGTCTTCTTGCCCAGCTGCAGCACCTTGCCATCCAGACTCGCCGCATCGGCGAATTCCTGGTTGGGATCGGCCAGCTTCTGGCCATCAAGCCTGACGCCACCGCCCTGAATCTGGCGCCGCGCCTCGCTGCTGCTGGCGCACACTCCCACAGCGCTGAGCAGATAGAAGGCCCTGGCCGGAAAGTTCACAGCCGCCAGGGAGGCCTCGGGCACCTCGGCATCGGCGGCGCCGCTGCCAGCCGCTCCAGCCACCAGGGTGGCGGCATCCACCTGGGCCTGGCGGGCAGCCGCCTCGCCATGGCGCAGCCGCGTCACCTCCAGCGCCATCATCTTCTGGCGCTCGCGGGGGTTCTGCGGGACCGCCGCCAGATCGAGATCGGTCAGCAGGGTGAGGTAGTCCTCCACCACCGCATCGGGTACTTTCTCCAGCTTGGAATACATCGACAGCGGATCTTCCGACAGGCCCACGGTGTTGCCCAGGCTCTTGCTCATCTTCTGCACCCCATCGAGACCCGGCAGGATCGGCAGCAACAGGCCGAACTGGGGACGCATGCCGTGGTGGCGCTGCAGATCGCGGCCCATGGCCACATTGAACTTCTGATCGGTGCCACCCAGCTCCACATCGGCCTGCACCGCCACCGAATCGAAGCCCTGCAGGAGTGGATACAAAAATTCGTGCAGGGAGATCGGGGTGCCGGAGCCGTAGCGGTTGGCGAAATCCTCCTTGGCGAGCATCTGGCCCACGGTGCTGATCCCCAGCAGCTCGATCACCGCCGGCAGGTCCATCCCCGCCAGCCACTCGCTGTTGCGGCGCACCTCCAGCCGGCCCGGAGTCACGAAATCGAGCAGGGCATGGGCAGGATCCTGTCCCAGCCCGAGCTGCACCAGGTAGGTCTCGGCGTTCGCCTCCACCTGGGCGGCGCTGAGCTGCACCCGGGTGGCACTCTTTCCGGTGGGATCACCGATGCGGGCGGTGAAATCGCCGATGATCAGCACCGCCGTGTGCCCCGCATCCTGGAAGGCCCGCAGCTTGCGGAACAGGATCGAGTGCCCCAGGTGAATCTCGGAGCCGGTGGGGTCGATGCCCAGCTTGATCCGCAGCGGCCGGCCCTCGCGGGACGCTTCGGCCAGGCGCGCCCCCAGATGCTGATCGGCCGCGCCGGCCACCCCGGCGGCCCGATCGGGAAGGGGCTCCGCCAGGGCCGCCATCGGGAACAGATCCGCCAGACCGCGGCTCAGCCAGGCGGGCAGATCGGGGCTGGTCGCTGCGGCATGGGGCTGCTCAACCATGGGTTCGCGGAGACCGTTGGGCCGGACAGCCGCCGATCGTACGCAGCGGTGCCAGGCCTGGGCTCCACGGCCCGCGCCCGGGGCGCAGCCGGCGCCGCGCCAGGCGACCCCAGTGGGCCCCGGCAGCGGCACGCTGGGCCTCAGGCTTCGCTCTCGAGCTGGCTCTTCATCCGCTCCAGCGTGAGCTGCATCTGTTCGAACATCCGCTCAGGCGTCAGGCCGAACTGGCCGAGCTGGGTACGCAGCTGCTCCACCGTGAGCTTGGCCTGGAAATCTTCTGACAGTTCAAAGCGCTTCATGAAGATGTGATAGCGGTCCATCATCTCCTCCATGCGCTCGATATAAAGCTTCTTGCCCTCCCGGTCGAATTTCCCGTACTCGCTGCCCAGCTGCATCAACTGCTGGTAATCACCAAACAGCCGCTTCGCTTCGTCCTGGACGATCTCGGAATCGAAGAAGGCCATGGCGCTGGACACATCGGAGCGGGTGAGGCAAGTCTGATCTGGCCGTTGCCCATCCGGAGGTGCGGATCCACGCATCCCCGCGCCGTTGCCGCAGGGCCCCGCCCCAGCTCAGGGTGAATCCGGCGGATGGACTGCCGATGGACTTCACCGCGGAACTACACCGCTGGCACGACCAACACCGACAGGTCAGCCAGCTGCTCAACGGTCAGCGCGTCGTGCTCTGCCTCGGCAGCCGGGCGCTGCTGATCGCGATGACCCACGGCCTGCCGCCCAGCCTCGAGCTGGTGGGGGCCGCCACCGGCGCCGCCGCGGGGCTGCGACGCGTGGCCGAGCATCAGCCGAGGCTGCTGATCTGCAGCGATCAGCTCGAGGAGGGCTGCGGCAGCCAGCTGGTGGTGGAAGTGAAACGCCGCCACCCAGCGGTGCAGACCCTGCTGGTGGTCTCCCAGGCGCATCACCGGGCCCGGCTGCGGGGGGCGATCGAGGGGGGCTGCGATGCCCTGCTTGCTGACTGGCGCCTCGGCCATGGCGCCCTGATCGATGCGCTGCGCAGCCTCTGCAGCGGCGGCAGCTACATCGACCGCCAGCTGCGCGCCGCGGCCATGCAGCCCGCTGCGGCGGCGGATCCCCCCCTCACCAGACGCGAACGGGAGGTGCTCGGGCACGCCATGCGCGGCGAGAACAACGAGGAGATCGCGCGCCAGTTGCTGGTGAGCCCCGAGACGGTCAAAAGCCACATGGCGCGGGTGCTGCGCAAGCTCGGGGCCCGCGACCGGACCCACGCCGTGGCGCTCGCCCTGGTCCGCGGTTTGGTGGATGTCTCGCCTGTCGAGGGACGCTTTGGGTAAGGTGCGCCCGTTCGCCGCATCCCGAGGACTGCCATGCCCAGGCGGCACTGGCTGGATCCCCTGGCCCGCCGGCTGTTGATCGCCACCGGGCAGATTCAGGCATCGGCGGCCACCACGGCAGCAGCACGACCGGCAGCGACCGCGCTGGAGGCCTCCGGCCATGGTGCTGCCGGCAGGGTCTCCCGCCCGGACCCCGCCGGCGGTGCGGCTCCCGGGCCGACGACGGCTGAAGCCGGGGAGGACGCGGGGGAAGACGCGGTGGAACGGGAGCTGCTGGCACTGAAGCTGCGCCACAACCCCGGGCTGCGGTTGGGCACGGCGGCGGAAGTGCGCCACGCGGCGGCCCTGGGCTGGCGGCTGGATGTCAACCGGGCCACGGCGGCCGACTGGCTGCGGCTGCCCGGATGCCGCCCCGATCAGGTCGATCTGCTGCTGCGGCTGCAGGGGAGCGGTGTGCAGATCAGCTGCCTGGAGGATCTGCAGCAACTGCTGCCCGAGGCCCACGACCTGCTGAGCCTCTGGCAGCCGCTGCTCGACTTCCGCTGGTACGGCCAGCCCGCCCCCACAGCGCCCCCCAGCGCGGCGGTGGCGGTGAACCGGGCGGACGGAGCCGGGCTGGCCGCGCTGCCGGGGATGACGCCCGAACGCTGCCAGCGCCTGCTGCTGGAGCGGCGGCGAGCCCCCTTCCGCGATCTGGCCGACCTGCAGGAGCGGCTGCAGCTGCCTCCGGCGCTGACCGAGCAGTGGATCGGCCGCGTCTCCTTCCTGCCGCCCCCCTCCGGTCCGGTGCTGCCCCCGGCGGCGCGGCGGAGCCCCCGCTGAACCGCCCGATGCGCCAGGGAGAACTGTTCGAACCGGGGACGGGCGCCAGGGGGGCTGACGCAGGGGCGGAGCTGCCCCTCGAACGGCACCAGCTGCTGGCCTGGCAGGAGCGGCTGGCGGGCCACCAGAGCCCCCTGTTCGCCCCGGGCGCCGCCGCCCCGGGCGCGCAGCAGGGGCTGTTGCTGGATCCGGCCGATGCCGCAGGCGCGGTCCCCGACCAGCAGGCGTCCGCCGACGGCCTCGATCCCCTCAGCCTCCAGCCCCAGAGCCTGTCCTTCTGGCGCTGGCCCGACGCCCCCCAGCGCGGCGCCGCGATCTACCTGGTGCTCGATCGCCCCCCGCACCTCAGCGAGCCGCTGCTGCTCTACGTGGGGGAGACGGGCCGGGCGGACCGCCGCTGGAAGGGCGACCACGACTGCAAGGCCTACCTGGCGGCCTATGGGGAGGCCCTGCGACGCACCGCCCTCGAGGCCCGCCTGAGCATCCGCTTCTGGACGGACGTGCCCCGCCAGATCCAGGGGCGGCGCCGGCTGGAGCAGGCCCTGATCCGCCGCTGGCTGCCCCCCTTCAACAAGGAGACCGCCGGACGCTGGCGGACGCCCTTCACCGTCGATCCCGACTGAGACCGCAGCAGGCACCATCGCCCACGGATCCCACTGAAGACCGCCGCACCACTGGACCCAGTCCCGCGGTGAAACCCAGTCCGGCGTTGCAACCGGATCCCGATCAGGACGCGGCAGTCAGCCGGGCGGCCGGGCGGCCCTGGCTACGATCGCGGCCCGCCCAGGAGCTGACTTCATGGAGATCCGCGTTCTCGCGCCTACAGGGCAAACCACCGAGACTGCGGCCCCCCCAGACTGGGACGGTGACACCCTGGCGGTCGGTGTGTTCGCCGCTGACGATCAGGAGGGGCGCGCCCGCCTGCTGGAGCGCTTCGGGACCGAGCTGGAGCCCCTGCTGGCGCAGCGCCGCTTCCAGGGCAAACCAGGCCAATGCCTGAGCATCGACCGCCTCGGCCAGCGCCCCTCCACCCTGATCCTTGTGGGCCTGGGCGAACCGGCCGCCTTCGACGGCGCCGGCCTGCGCAACGCCACCGCCGCCGCTGCCAAGGCCGCCCAGGCCGCCGGAGCCGAGCACCTGGGCCTGGAGATGCCGGTGGAGGGCCTCGACGCCCGGACCAGCGCCGCCGCGATGGGCGAGGCCGTGCGGCTGGCCCTGCATCTGGATCAGCGCTTCCGCAGCGAGCCGGAGCCGCGCAGCGCCATCAAGACCGTGAGCCTGCTCGGTCTGCCGGCGGCCGCCGCCGGCGCCCTCGAGGCCTTGGAGGCGGACTGCGCCGGTGTGGAGCTGGCCCGCCAGCTGGTGGCCGCGCCACCGAACGTGGCCACCCCCGCCCACCTGGCGGAGACGGCGGCGGAGATCGCCACCACCTGGGGCCTGGAGCTGAAGGTGCTGGAGATGGAGGCCTGCGAGGAACTGGGCATGGGGGCCTACCTGGGGGTGGCCCAGGGTTCCTCCCTGCCGCCCAAGTTCATCCACCTCACCTACCACCCCCCCGGCCCGGTTCAGCGGCGGGTGGCGCTCGTGGGCAAGGGGCTCACCTTCGACTCCGGCGGCTACAACCTCAAGACCGCCGGGTCCCAGATCGAGATGATGAAATACGACATGGGCGGCAGCGCCGCCGTGCTCGGGGCGGCCCGGGCCATCGGGCAGCGCCGGCCAGAGGGCGTGGAGGTGCACGTGATCGTGGCCGCCTGCGAAAACATGATCAGCGGCGGCGCCATCCACCCCGGCGACGTCCTCACCGCCTCCAACGGCAAGACGATCGAAGTCAACAACACCGATGCCGAGGGGCGCCTCACCCTGGCGGACGCCCTGGTCTACGCCTGCCGGCTGGAGCCCGATGCGGTGGTGGATCTGGCCACCCTCACCGGCGCCTGCGTGATCGCCCTGGGCGAGGAGATCGCCGGCCTCTGGAGCCCCAGCGACGGCCTGGCGGACGCGCTGCTGGCGGCCGCCGACGGCGCCGGCGAATCCCTGTGGCGCATGCCCCTGCGCGCCTCCTACCGGGAAGGCCTCAAGAGCCATGTCGCCGACATGAAGAACACCGGCCCGCGGCCCGGCGGCTCGATCACCGCCGCCCTGTTCCTGCAGGACTTCGTGGCCAGGGACCTGCCCTGGGCCCACCTGGACATCGCCGGCACCGTGTGGAGCGACAAGGGCCGCGGGGCGGACCCGGCCGGGGCGACCGGCTTCGGCGTGCGCACCCTGGTGCGCTGGATCTGCGACGGCGCCTCCACCGGAGCGGCCTAGGGTCGCCGGGCCCGTTGCCCCGCTCCGATGGACAGCCGCAAATTGCGCTGGTATCTCAAGGCCCAGCTCGGAGTGCTGCTGCTACCTGCCGGGCTCTGCCTGTTCGGTGAGGCGGTGATCCGCAGGGGGCTGGCCCGCTCGGCCGAGCTGATGGCCGCCAGCGGTTCGGCACCGGTCCTGCCCGCGGCCGGGCCCTGGTTCTGGTATGGCACCGCCGGGCTGGTGCTGATCAACGCCGGCGTGGGGCTGATGATCGAGAGCGGGCTGCAGCGGGGTTATCCGCGCCGGCCCAAGGACTGAGCCGGGCCGCCGCGGTTCCGGCTCTGCGGATCCGACGCGGCGACCCGGACGGGCGGATTCAGGCGGCGGCAGAGCCCACCGCTGAGCTGGCCCTCAGGCCGTTCTGAATGGAGGCGGGGGCTTCGAGTTCGTGGATCTGCCAGTGGGCGCGGTCTCCGCACTGGGCCAGGAGCTGATCGAGGTGGTCGGCCGCCTCGGCGGTGCTGGCGTACGGACCGATATGACGGGTCTGCAGACCGTCACGAATGGTCAGCAGATACATACAGGCTCGGGCACGTTGAACCCCTCCACGCTAGGGAGATTTTGCGGGTCGGGGCAGGTGCGGATCCCAGTCAGGGGGCCGGTTCCTGCACTTTCGCAACACTGGACTCCTTTAGATTTTCCACCGATTCGGGTGACAGCAGCGCCTGCTTGCGGGCTCCCGCTGCGGCCGGCTGCCAGGGATCGCTGGCACGGGCCCGCTGCCCCCAGACCGTATCCAGGCGACGATCCCGGCCGCAGGACCAGCGGTAGTAGCGGTACTTCAGGCCGTTCCGACGGGCATAGTTCTGGTGGTAGTCCTCAGCGGGCCAGAACCGGGCCAGGGGGCGGATCGCCACCTTCAGCGCCGCCGTGGGGCGCCCCAGCTCCCGGGCGGCGGCCACGAGGCTGTTGCGGGCTTCCACCGCCTGGGTCGCCCCGGTGGTGAAGATCACCGGCCGGTAGGAGTCGCCGCGGTCGCAGAACTGGCCGCCACCGTCGGTGGGATCGATGTTGCGCCAGTAAGCGCGCAGCAGGGTTTCATAGCGGAGCCGGGTGGTGTCGAAGCGCACCAGCACGCTCTCCTGGTGACCGGTGCCCCCGGCCGAGACCTGGCGGTAGGTGGGCCGGGCCAGCTTGCCGCCGCTGTAGCCGCTCTCCACCGACAGCACCCCCGGCAGATCCTCGAGATCGTGCTCCATGCACCAGAAGCACCCCCCGGCGAAGACCGCCTCCTCGGTGGCGGCCAGGGCGGGGGCGACCGGTCCCGCCAGGGCCAGGACCAGGGCCAGCAGCAGGGAGACGATCAGGCGCACGGGGTTGCAGCGTTGAGCTGATCCAGGATGGCGGCCGCGGCCCGATCGGTGACGCCCGGTTCGCCGAGGGCGGTGCGCAGCCGCCGGTAGCCGTCGAGCATGCGCCGGCGATCGGAGGCCTGGGGATCGAGCAGCGGCTCCACCTGGGCGACGATCGCGGCGGGGGTGAGAGCATCCTGGAGCAGCTCGGGCACCAGCCGCTCCTCCAGCACCAGGTTCACCGGCGAGATGTGGGGCACGTCAAAACGCAGCAGGTGCCGCGCCACGAAGGCGGTACCACGGCTGACCCGGTAGCCCGTCACCTGGGGCACGCCGCGCAGGGCCAGCTCCAGATTGGCGGTGCCCGACTTGGTCAGGGCCACATCGGCGGCGGCGCAGAGGGCCGGGCGCAAGCGATCGGCCTCGGCGGCCCCCAGCACCCGGGCCCGCACACCCGCGGCCCGCAGCCGGGTCTCGAGGGTCTGCTCGAACTCCCTCTGACCGGCGGGCACCAGCACCTCCAGCTGGGGGTGGCGGCGCTGAAGCTCCGCCGCCGCCGCGGCCATCGGCGGCAGCAGGTAGCGCAGTTCCTGGCGCCGCGAAGCCGGCAGCAGCAGCAGCACCGGCGCGTCGGCGGACAGATCGAGGCTGCGGCGGGCCTCCTCGCGCGAGGGGAGCTGCTGGAGGGTGTCGAGCAGGGGATGGCCCACCCAGGTCACGGCTGCCCCGTGGGAGCCGTAGAAGCGGGCCTCCTCCGGGAAGATCGCCAGGATCCGGTTGGTGAAACCGATCAGCCGGGTGGTGCCGCCATCGCCGATGCGCCAGGCCCACTCCTGGGGCGCGATGTAGTAGGTGATCGGCAGGTCGGGGTAGCGGCGCCGCAGGCGCACACCCAGATTCACGTTGGCGCCCATGTAGTCGATCAGCACCACCCCATCGGGCGGGGTGCTGCGCAGGCGGCGATCGAGGCGGGCCTGCACCCGCAGGGTGGGCAGCACCAGGGGCAACGCCTCCAGCAGCCCGATCGCCCCCATGCCGACGGTCTCGGCCACCAGCTCAGCACCGGCCGCCTGCATCCGACGGCCTCCCAGGGCCAGCACCTCCAGGGGCAGCCCCCGGCGCCGGGCCTCACGGTGCAGAGCTTCGATCAGCAGGCCGCCCTGCAGATCCCCGGAGACCTCTCCGGTGCTCACCAGCAGTCGCACCATCAGCGCGCTGCGGGAAGGGGACCGCGGCGGCCGGGACCGATCGAGGCCTCGAGGAAGCGGCAGAGCTCATCGGCCGCCTCCAGCAGCGGTTCGCGGCGGGCCTCAGCCAGAGCTGACGCCAGCACCCGATCGCTGCGGTAAAGCAGGCTCCAGACCTCCTGGAGCTGGCGCAGCTGGGCGCCACCATCACGCTGGGCCAGGCCGCTGCGCCGCAGGCCGATCTTGTTCAGCCCCCGCACCCGGCCCGGATGCCCCTCGACCATCATGAACGGGGGGACATCGCGGTCGATGCGGCTCATGCCGCCCACCATCGCCAGGGTGCCCACGTGCACGAACTGGTGGATGCCGAGCACGCCGCCGATCACGGCCCGATCGCCGATCACCACATGGCCGGCCACCGCCACGCCATTGGCAATCACGATCCGATCCCCGAGATGGCAGTTGTGGCCGAGGTGGCTGTAGGCCATCAGCAGATTGCCGTCGCCGAGCCGGGTCTGCTCGCCCTCATGGGTGGCGCGGTTGATCGTGACGCATTCGCGGATGGTGTTGCCATCGCCCAGCACCACCTCCGTGGGAGCGCCGTCGTACTTCAGATCCTGGGGCTCGAGGCCGATGCAGGCCCCCGGGAACACCCGGTTGTCGCGCCCCATCCGCACCCGGCCGTCGATCACAGCATGGGGTCCGATGCGACAGCCGTCGCCGAGTTCCACCTCCGGGCCGATCACGGCGAAGGGCCCGATCTCCACACCGTTGCCCAATCGGGCCCGGGGGTCGACCACGGCCGTGGGATGCACCGATGTCGCCATGGCTGAGCTGGACATCGGATCAGTCCACCAGGGAGAACATCAGCTCACCGGAGCAGACCAGCTGGCCGTCCACGGTGGCTTCGGCCTTCACCTTGCCGAAACGCTGGCGTTTGAGACTGAGCAGGTGACAGGTGATGCGCAGCTGGTCGCCGGGGACCACCGGCCGGCGGAAGCGCACCCCATCGATCCCGGCGAACACGAACAGGCCCTTGGGCAGATCAGGCATCTGGGTGACGATCAGACCACCCACCTGGGCCATCGCCTCGACGATCAACACCCCGGGCATCAGCGGCCGGCCAGGGAAATGGCCCTGGAAGTGGGGCTCATTGAACGTGACGTTCTTGATCGCCACCGCCATCTCCCCCGGGACATACTCCACAACCCGATCGACGAGGGCGAAGGGATAGCGGTGGGGCAGCAGGCCCTGGATCTGCTCGTTGGTCAGAACCACTGAAGCCGGAGTGGGAACAGCTGCGCCTGCGGCGGCCGGCGGCGACGAGGGGGAGACGGTCAAGGGGCTCAGACGGACAGGACGGCAGGGGGGGCGGCGGCGTGACGATCGGCGAGACGGCCCGCCAGGGCGGTGTGCAACCCATGGGAACCGCGATAGGCGAACACCTGGGCGCAGGGAAGACCCACCAGGGCGAGATCGCCCAGCAGGTCCAGCAGCTTATGGCGCACCGGTTCGTCGTCGAACCGCAGCGGTGGATTCATCCACCCGTCGCCGTCGCAGACCAAGGCGTTGTCGAGGGCGCCGCCACGGATCAGGCCGGCGGCCAGCAGCTGCTCCACCTGATCGCGGAAACCGAAGGTGCGGGCCGGGGCGATCTCGCTGACGAACCGCTCCGGCGTCAGTGTCAGCGAGAACAGCTGGCGTCCGATGGCGGGATGGGGGAACTCGATCGCGGCGGCCAGCCGGGGCTCCTCCGCCGGCAGGGCGACCACGAAGCCGTCGCCCTGGCGCTCCAGCAGCTCCCCCTTCAGCAGCGGCAGCTGACGGGGGCCCAGCTCGCTGAGGCCCGCCTCGGCGATCGCCTCGACCCAGGGCAGGGCGGAGCCATCGAGCAGGGGCACCTCCTCGCCCTCCAGCCACAGTTCGGCCTGGCTGACCCCGGTGCCCGCCAGGGCCGCCAGCAGGTGCTCCACCGTGGCCAGCCGACGCTCCCCGAGGCGCAGGGCGGTGCAAAGGCGCGTTTCGCAGACCTGATCGGGGCTCAGCTGCACCGGCGCCTGGCCCGGCTGATCGAGGAACCCCACCCGATAGCCCGGCTGGGAGGAGGGGACCAGACGCACCCGGCAGTCGCTGCCGCTGTGCAGGCCCACCCCCCGGCGCTCGACGACGGAGGCCAGGGTCCAGGCGCGCTGGTAATCGCGGGGCCAGGAGGTCACTAGAACTTCCAGCCGACGCCGAGGTTGAAGCGCCAGTCACCGCTGAAGTCCTGGCTGGCCACCTCCAGGCGCAGGGGGCCCACCGGCGTGGTGACGATCAGACCGGTGCCCACCGAGAAGCCGTCACCGGGCTTGTCGAGCAGGGCGCCCGGGTTGCCCGGCACGTTCTTCTGGGAGCCGAAGGTGGTGCCACCGTCGATGAACAGTTCACCGCTGATGATGCTGAACAGCGGGAAGCGGTATTCGATCGTGGCTTCGCCGAAGCTGCGGCCCACGCCCAGATCGCAGTCGTAGTAACCGCGGACCGAGTTACCACCGCCGAGACAGAAGGCCTCATAGGGCGGCAGGTTGCCGATGTTGGTCCCGGCCGAGACCTGGAAGGCGAGGGCCTGTTTGCAGTCCTCGGTCTCACCGGGCCTGGCGCGGCAGCCCTTGTAAATCTTCAGCCACTTCACCGGGATGTAGTGGGTGAAGCTGCCCCGCAGACGGTTGAAGGTGGGGGAATCGGGGCCGACGGAGAAGAACTGCTCGGTGCCGAGGCTGAGGAAGTTGCCGCTGGTGGGGTTGCGGGGGTCGTTGAGGGTGTTCATCGTGGCGGCCACCCGCAGACCCACCAGCTGGTTGTTGGTGGCGCAGTTGTAGGCGATGCAGAAGATCGAGTCCTGGGGGACCTTGCCGCCGTTGTTCTGGAAGTTGTCGCTGGCGACCCCATAGGGCTGGGAATCACCGGAGTAATCCATCGGCGTGACCTGCTGGGCGCTCAGACCCACCACCACGCTCCAGGGAGCCCGCTTGAACGGATTGCCACCATTCAGCGGTCGGACGAACTGGACATTGCCGCCGACCCGCTGGATGACGATCGAATTACCCGTGTAATCGAACCAGCTGAGGTTATCGTCAGCGTCCTCGGCCTCATCGACATTATCAAAGCGACGATCGAGGGGGTTGTTGTTGCTGTTGATGTTGTAGGCGACATCCGTACCCGGAGCCTCGTAGAAGTCCGAGGCGGTGTAGATGTTGCCGTTGCTCTGGCTCTGGAAGATCTGGGGAACATCGCGGCTGATGAAGGCCTTGACGCGGAAGGCGGTTCGGTAGGGATCGCCCTTGATCCAGGGGTCGGTGAAGCTGATGTCCGCCAGGCCGCCGAACTGTCCGTAGGTGAAGCTGGTGGCCAGATCCCAGGCCCGGCCCAGGAAGTTGCTGTCCTGCACCTGCACCTGGCCGAACACGCCCTGGCTCTGGCTGTAGCCCAGGCCACCGGAGAGGGAACCGGTGGACTGCTCCACCACCCCCAGCACGATCGTCACCTTGCCGGGATCGGCCGGCATCGGCCGCAGCGTCACCTTGACGTCGCTGAACAGACCGGTGCCGTATAGCCGCTTGAGGTCCTCCTCCAGATTGCGGCGGTTGAAGATCTGGCCCGGCTTGAGCGAGATCTCGCGGGTGATCACCCAGGTGCGGGTCTTGCCGCGGATCGGCTGGCCCTTGTCGTTGGTGGCCGATCCCTCTTTGTTGAGGAACTGCACCTCCACCCCGTCGACGGTGCCCTGACGCACCGCCACGAGCACATCCCCTTCGGGGCTGATCCGGTTGGGGCCGGTGACCCGGGCCAGGGAATACCCCTGGTCGGCATACCACTTCTGCAGCTCCTGCAGACGGGTCTGCAGGGTGTTGAGGTTGAGGGTGCGGCCGTAATCGCCGGCGAAGGTCTCCTGCACCACCGACGCCGGCACCTGGGCATCCGGCGGGTCGATCGTCACCTTGGTGAGCACCGGGTTGGGCACCACCTGCACCTTCAGGCGAACCCCCAGGGGGCCATCCACCGGCTGGATGCGCACATCGGAGAACCAGCCCGTGGCGTAGACGGCCGTGAGGTCGGTACGCAGCTCGCTGCGGGTGGTTTCACCACCGGGGGTGACCTTCATCGCGGCATAGGCCGCCAGTTCGAGGCGCTCCTTCTCGGGGTGGCCATCGAGGCCCTCCACCACCACCTCGCTGACCCGCACGCGGGGCTCATTGGCGGCCGGGGGCTGGATCGACGGCGTCGCCGCTCCAGGGGGGACCTGGGGGTTGGGGCTGGCCGGCACCTGGGGGCCGCCGGGGGCGCTGAAGGGATCGGGAGCGTCCTGCCCCGGGCCCGGGCTGCCCTCGGCCGGAACAGCGTCGGCGGGACTGCCCTGGGCGGGAGGGGCTGCAGTTCCGGCGGGGGCCGAAGGCGCAGCCGCCTCAGGGGTGGGGGTGGCCGGAGCGGCCTGGGCCTGGGCGGTGGCTGGGGCCAGGCCAGGGGCCTGGGCCGGAGCAGGGGCCGCCGCCAACGTCACCGGAACCACAGGCTCCCGGGTGGGGGCGGGCTCAGCAGGTTCCCGGGCGGCGAAGGCCACCGGAGCCTCGCTGGCCTGGGCGATCAGACCGCCGCCGGAATCAGCCGACGCCGCCACGGCGGCGGAGCTGTCGGCAGTGGGCTCGGGGTCAAGGGCCTGCTCCACCGGCGGTGGCGGCGCCACCGGAAAGGGGTGACTCTCCTGGGCCCTGGCCTCTCCACCAGCCAGAAACAACGCCCCCATCAACGGCAGGGTGACCGCAGCACCCAGGGCAGAGGCCGGGAGGGACTGGGGCGTCGTGCGGCGAGCGCCGGCCATACAGATCGATCAGCGGAGCGGCGACGCCGCAATTCCGGCTGACGTTACCGGTAGATGTGTGGTTCGGGACAGACCCCCTGGACCCGTTTGAGGACCTCCCCGTAGGCCTCGACAACACCGCCGAGGTCCTGGCGGAACCGATCCTTGTCAAGGATGCGGTCCCCATCGGCGGCCACGCGCCGGTCCCAGAGGCGGCAGGTATCCGGGCTGATCTCGTCAGCGAGCACCAGCTGATCGTCGCCGGTGAAGCCCAGCTCCACCTTGAAATCCACCAGCTCCAGGTCCGCTTCGGCGAACAGGGACCGCAGTTCGTCGTTGATCCGCAGCGCCAGCTCCCCCAGCTGCAACCGCTGCTCCGGCGTCAGCAGCCCAAGACGCTGCAGACGGTCTTCGGTGAGGAGGGGATCGCCCAGGGCGTCGTCCTTGTAATAGAGATCGAGCAGGGGAGGATCGAGCGGCGTGCCCGCTGCGATCGGCAGCTGGCGGCAGAGCGAGCCGGCCGCCACATTGCGCACCACCACCTCCACCGGCACGATCCGTACCGGCCGCACCACCATCCAGGTGCTCCCGAGCACCCCCAGGTAATGGGTGGGGATGCCGCGGGCCGCCAGCCGCTCGAACACCAGGGCGGAGATGCGGCAGTTGTGTTCACCCTTGCCCGCCAGGGAGGCCTTCTTCTGGGCATTGAAGGCGGTGGCGTCGTCCTTGAATTCCACCATCACCCGATCGGGATGGTCGGTGGCGTGCACACGCTTGGCCTTGCCTTCGTGCAGCAACGGTCCGGGCTGAAGTTCGCTCATGGCGCGGGGAAGGGCTGGGGGGAGGCGGGAGTGGGAGGGACGGCATCCTGCGACGGCAGAGTCCGGGGGGAGGGGGCCCTGCGGGAGCCAGCCGACGGGGGGAGGCCGGCGTCGGTGGCGGCATCGCCACCCCCCGCCTCAGCGCCCCCCGCCTCAGCCCCCCCCGCATCCGTGCCTCCGGGCTCAGGGGCACCGCCCTGGCCATCTCCGGAATCGCTGGGAGCCAGGGGGTCGGGCAGAGCGACCGAATGCCCACCGGGTCGGCGCGGGGAGCGCAGCAGCCCCTCCAGCTCCCTGGCACGGGCGGCGGAGGCCGGATCCCCCTGCCGCAGCAGCCACTCGCCGTAGGCGTCATCGAGGCGGGGCGCCAGGCGCAGGCGGCGCTCCCGGGCCCGGGCCGCCGGCAGGGCGAGCTGATCGTCCAGCAGGTCGTTGACCAGGCCCCAGGCGCCCGCCGCCGCGGCCTGGTCGAGGGCGCGCTCCAGCAGGGTCTCCCGCTGGGCCAGGCTGAGGTTGGTGCCCCAGCCGGCGGCCAGCCGCAGCCGGTCGGCCCCGGCAGCGCCGGCCAGGCGGGAGGCCAGCAGCAGCTGGGCCGCCTCCTGGGTGAGGCCGCGGGCCGCCAGATGCTCCGCCAGTTCGTCGAGAGCCGGCCGGGTCGGCACGGTGCCGTCATCGCGGCGGCGCATGGGCAGGGCCAGGGTCTCCAGGCCTGGAGCGGGGCCGAGGGCCTGGGCCAGGCGCTGCAGGGCCAGTGCCGCACGGCGGTGATCCAGCGCCGCGCTGGCAGCCCGCCACTGCACCACCAGCCACTGGATCCGCTCGGGTCCCGCTGCCGGGCCAATCCGATTGAGCACGGTCAGGGCCCCTGTCGGCGCCAGGCAGCCGAGCAGGGCCTCGGCATTGGCCAGCACCACCGCCAGGGGCTGGGGCGCCGGGTGGATCACCAGCAGGCGACCCTGGAGCTGACGCAGGCGATCGCGCCGGTCCTCGGCCACCGTCTGGCGGCAGAGGGCATAGAGGCGATCGAGATCGCCGTCCCGGAGCGCCGCAGCGAAGGCCGCGTCATCGAGCGGGGCCGGGGCTCCAGGGGCAGCCCCGGGGACTGCGGCTCTGGCGCCGGGGGCGGCCGCAGGAGCTCGCGGAGCGGGGGCCAGGGACGGCGGCGGGGGGCCGTTCAAGGCGGCCCCGGGCCCTGGCATGGCCTGGGCCTGGGGCAGGGGCTGTGGCACCGACCGGTCGACCCGGTCGGTGGCGACGCCGGTGAGGACCGGGGCACCCTCGGGACGCGCCAGAGTCGCCGCGGCCACGGGAGCACCCAGCAGGAGCGTCAGCAGGGCCCAGCCGCGACCGAGGCCGCGGCGCCACAGGAATCGATCACCGGGGCGGCGCGGCGACCTGCGGGCCGGGCCGGCGGGTCGGTCGGTGGGCGGAGAGGCGTTCACAGGACGGCGCTCGGGGGCCACACGGGACAGGAACGGGGACGGTCCGACGGGGCGGCCCGCTGTCGAGGACAATGGCGGCAGCCTGAGCTCCGCATCCGGCTGTCGGGCCCTGGGTAGGAGCCCGGCTTGCCGGCCGTGGGATCGGCACCGCCGATCACCAGCCTGCAACATCTCCGACAACCTACCGGCGCCCGACTCCGGCGCCCCGCTTTCTCCCCCCCGCCCCCGAACCGCCACCGCTGCACCGATTCCCCACCGCACCCCCACAACCGTGTCCTCCAGAGTGGGGAACCGGGCCCGGACCGGCTTCACCACGACGTCCACCGGAACCCGTTCCCACCGGAACCCGTTCCCGCCTGAACCGGTTCCGATCGGAACCGGTTGGCCCCGCGATTCCGGACGACCCCGGACCGTTCCGCTCCTGACCGTTCTGCCCCTGAACCGCTCTCTGGCCCCGTTCAGCCGGCCCTCCGCCCCAACGGCCGCCCCCTGAAGCCCCCCTGCCGGACCCCAAGCCCAATGCCACGCCCATGACCCGATCCAGCCAGCCCCAAGTTCCGCTCGTCGGCCCGCGCCGGGTCCTGATCGTGGGAAGCGGCGGGCGTGAGAACAGCCTGGCCTGGGCCCTGGCCCGCTGCCCCGGCGTCGAACGGGTCTGGGTGGCCCCCGGCAACGGCGGCACACCAGCCCTCGAGGGCTGCGAACCCCTGGCCATCGCGGAGACCGATGCCCCAGCCCTGATCGAGGCCTGCCGGAGCCGGTCGGTGGAGCTGGTGGTGGTGGGGCCGGAGGCCCCGCTGGCGGCGGGGCTGGCGGATCAGCTGCGCGGCGCCGGGGTTCCGGTGTTCGGGCCGGGGGCCGATGGCGCCCAGCTGGAGGCCAGCAAACGCTGGGCCAAGACGCTGATGCAGGAGGCCGGCATCCCCACGGCGGGCTTCTGGCCGGCGGACACGCGCGAGCAGGCGCTGGCGGTGCTGGAGGCCCAGAACCGGCCCCTGGTGGTCAAGGCCGATGGGCTGGCCGCCGGCAAGGGGGTCACGGTGGCGGAGAGCGTGACGGAGGCCCGGGAGGCGATCGAGGCGATCTTCGAGGGCCGCTTCGGCAGCGGTGATGGCGCCGCCCTGGTGCTGGAGGAGCGCACCGAGGGCCCCGAGGTCTCGGTCTTCGCCCTCACCGATGGGCGTCGGATGGTGCTGCTGCCGCCCGCCCAGGACCACAAGCGGATCGGCGAGGGGGATACCGGACCCAACACCGGCGGCATGGGGGCCTACGCACCGGCGCCGCTGCTGGATGCGGATGGGCTCGAACGGGTGCGTCAGCTGGTGCTGGAGCCCACCCTGGCGGCCCTGCAGGCCCGGGGCATCGACTACCGCGGCGTGATCTACGCCGGCCTGATGCTCACCCCGACGGGGCCGAGCGTGATCGAGTTCAACTGCCGGTTCGGCGATCCGGAGTGCGAAACCCTGATGCCCCTGCTCGGCCCTGAGCTCGCCGCTGTGCTGCTGGCCTGCGCCACCGGCCGGCTGGAGGAGGCCCCGCCCCTGAGCATCGACCCAGGCTGCAGCGCCTGCGTGATCGCGGCAGCCCAGGGCTACCCGGGCAGCGTCCGCCAGGGTGATGTGATCGAAGGCGACGCCATCCCTGGGGCCACGCTGCAGGTGTTTCACGCCGGCACCCGCCGCCTCGAGGACGGCCGCTGCGTCACCTCGGGGGGCCGGGTGCTGGCGGTGGTGGCCCAGGCCGGCGATTTCGACACCGCCTTCGAGCGGGCGTACCAGGCTCTCGATCAGCTGCACTTCGATGGCATGACCCTGCGCCGCGACATCGGCCATCAGGTGCGCACGCGGTGACCAGCAGCTCTCCCACCCCCTCGGCGCCCGCCGCGGCGCCCAGCGAGCGACCGGCCGCGGTGGGGCCGGATGCCGGAGCCGCCGCCACGCCCGGATCCAGCGCCCCAGAGCGCCCCTCAAGCGCCGCGCCCCCCCGGCCCAGCGGCGATGTCGGCACAGCGTCCCAGGCCAGCGCCGCGGCCTCCGGCCCCGCCGCCACGCCCGCCGCCACGCCCGTCGCCGAGCCGGCGGCGCCGGCCGATGACTGGCGGCGCCGACTGGCCCGCTGGTGGGCCGAATTCAGCCTGCAGACCAAGCTGCTGGCGGTCGCCACCCTGGTGGTCAGCCTGCTGATGACGGGCATCACCTTCTTCGCGCTCAACGGCATCCAGCAGGACGCCCGCATGAGCGACACGCGCTACGCGCGCGATCTGGGGCTGCTGCTCTCGGCCAACGTCACGCCGTTGGTGGCCCAGGGCAATGACCGGGAGCTGGCGGCGGTGGCGGAGCGCTTCTGGCGGTCCAGCCGCAGCCTGCGCTACATCGTGTTCGCCGATGCCGACGGGGTGATCTACCTCGGCATCCCGATGGGCAATGGCAGCACCGGCGGCCCCGGCGAGGAGCTGCTCAGCCGGAGGCTGGAGCTGCCGGTGGAGCTGCAGCGCCGGCCGGACAACCCGCTGGTGCGCCAGCACCTCACTCCCGACGGCCAGGTCACCGACGTGTTCGTGCCGATCCTGGTCGACGACCGCTACCTGGGGGTGGTGGCCCTGGGGATCAACCCCAACGAAACGCTGCTGGCCAGCGCCGCCCTGAGCCGGGAGGTGACGGTGGCGGTATTCATCTCGATCTGGGTGCTGGTGATCCTGGGTTCGGTGTTCAACGCCCTCACAATCACCCGTCCGGTGAAGGAGCTGCTGCGCGGGGTGCGGGCCATCGCCGGCGGCGACTTCGCCGCCCGCATCGCCCTGCCCGTGGGCGGTGAGCTGGGCGAGCTGCTGCAGGGCTTCAACACCATGGCCTCCCAGCTCGAGGCCTACAAGGCGGCGAACATCGAGGAGCTGCGAGCCGAGCAGGGCAAGCAGCAGTCCCTGATCGCCACCATGGCCGATGGGGCGGTGTTGCTCGATGAGGAAGGCCGCCTCGTGCTGGCCAACCCCACCGCCCGCCGCCTGTTCCGCTGGGAGGGCCGAAAGCTCGAGGGCAGCGACCTGGAGGAGGAGCTGCCGGACCGGCTGGCGATGGAGCTGCATGGACCGCTCAGCAGCCTGGTGGCCAGCGACCGCGACAGCGCCGATGTGCGCGTCAGCCTGGGGGAACCGGCCCGCACCCTGCGGATCGTGCTCCAGTCGGTGCGCGACGCGAGCGGCGAGAGCCTCAAGGGCATCGCCATGACGATCCAGGACCTGACCCGCGAGGTCGAGCTCAACGCCGCCCAGAGCCGGTTCATCAGCAACGTCTCCCACGAGCTGCGCACACCGCTGTTCAACATCAAGAGCTATGTGGAGACCCTCCACGATCTGGGCGACCAGCTCAGCGAGGAGGAGACGCGCGAATTCCTGGGCATCGCCAACGCCGAAACCGACCGGCTGACCCGGCTGGTGAACGATGTGCTCGATCTTTCCCGGCTGGAGTCGGACCGGGTGTGGCAGCTGGAGCCGCTGGAGGTGGTGCCGGCGATCGAGCAGACCCTGCGCACCTACCGCCTCAACGCCGAAGACCGGGGGGTGGCCCTCGTCCTGGAGGCCGATCCCGCCCTGCCGCGGGTGCTGGGCAACTGGGACCTGCTGCTGCAGGTCTTCGACAACCTGGTGGGCAACGCCCTCAAGTTCACCAAATCCGGCGGCGCCCTGATGCTGCGCGTCTACCCCTGGCCCGATTCCTGCCGGCTCGAGCCCGGCACTGCCCCGGGGGACAGCCCCACCTGCGCCCTGACCTCCCCCCTGCCGCGACTGCGCATCGAAATCGCCGACACGGGTTGCGGCATCTCCGCCGCCGACCAGGAACGGATCTTCGAGCGCTTCTTCCGGGTCGAGAACGCGGTGCACACCGAAGCCGGAACCGGCCTCGGCCTCTCGATCGTGCGCGGCATCCTGGAGAAACACGGCACCCGCGTGAAGATGGCCAGCGAGCCGGGCGTGGGCACCACGTTCTGGTTCGATCTGCCCCTGGAGCAATCCGATGCTGATGAGCTCAAGCTGCAGGCGGAACGCCGCTCCTACGATCGCGATGGCATGAAAGCCTGATCCAGGCGAACCGGGCTCGCCGGGAGCGCGGTGCCGAGGGGCCGGCGGCCGATCCCGGGCCGGTTCTCCGTGGCCCCATCGGCAAGGCAACGGTTGCCGGCAGGCCGGCAGGCGCCATCAGGCAGCCATCCGGTCGGTGCGATCTGTCAGCCAATCCGGCAGAACCAGTGCCGAATCAGCCACCAAACCGCCCGGTGCCGGGCGGAATCAACCATTCAGCCGGCAGCCACCCGAGCACAGCGCCGATCGCTGCCGCCCGGGCTCACTCGCTCTCCACGCCCCGCACGATGCGCGACAGTTCGCTGCGCTCGTCGTTGGTGACTCGATGGGGCACACCGCTGATGATGCGCTCGAAATTGGAGAAGGAGTCTTTGATTTCGGGGCCGTTGCTGGTGATCACGAACTCGCGGATGCCCTTGTCATGCCAGGAGCCCCGCATCTTGAACACATTGAGGGCGCGGGCCATCTCGCCGCGAATCTCCACGTACTGCAGCAGCAGGATCGTGTCGGTGATCGTGGAGATGTGGGAGTCGGTGATCGAATGGCTGCCCATGAACTCCTCCGAGGTGTTGGTGAAGAAGCCGGCGATCTCCTCCTGCTTGGCATAGCCGGTGACGCCGATCACGAACTGACGGAAGGCGTTGTGGCTGACGCCGCGGGCCAGCGCTGAAAGCGAATCGATCGCCATCCGCGACGGCTTGAACTGACTGATCTCGGTCTTGATGATCTGCAGGTGATCCTCGAGGCCGGTGGACTCGGGATAGGCGCAGATGATCTTGAGCAGACCGTCCTGCTCCATCTGCTCAAAGTCGATGCCCCAGCTGGTGGCATTGCGCAGCAACTGGGCGCGGGATTCCTCATAGGCGAACAGGATCGCCCGCTCGCCGCTGCGGCAGGCATCCTCGATGAACTTGGAGACGAGCAGCGTCTTGCCCGTACCGGTGGCACCGGTGGCCAGGATGATCGAATCCTTGAAGAAACCACCACCACACATCTCGTCGAGCCGAGGCACACCGGAACTGAGCCGCACGTTCGAGGAGCGCTGGGTCAGGCGCATGGCTCCCAGCGGAAAGATGCTCACCCCATGGCTGCCCATCGTGAAGGGGAACTCCCCCTTCATGTGGGTGGTACCGCGCAGCTTGAGGATCTCCACCGTCCGCCGCCGCCGCTCGCCTTCCAGCACGTTGCGCAGGATCACCACGTTGTCGGAGACGAACTCCTCGACGCCATAGCGGGCGATGGGGCCGTATTCATCGATGCGCTCCGTGGTCATCAACGTGGTGACACCGATCTCCTTGAGCCGTGCGATCAGACGGAAGATCTCGCGACGCACCACCGACACTGCATCGTATTGCTGAAACACAGCGGTGATCGAGTCGATCGCCACCCGATGGGCTTTGTACTTCCGGATCGCGTAATTGATCCGCTCGATCAGGCCGGACAGATCAAAACTGCCCGCCACATCCTGGCCTTCCGGATCCGGCGAGGCGTCGAGGATGAACAGTTTGTCCTGCTCCACCATCTCCTGCAGATTCCAGCCGAAGCTGGAAGCGTTGCGCAGGATGTCGAGGGGCGATTCCTCAAAGGTCACGAGGATGCCGGCCTCGTTGAACTGGCGAATGCCGTTGTAGAGGAAGTTCAGCGAGAACACGGTCTTTCCCGTGCCGGAGGTGCCGCTGATCAGGGTGGAACGACCGATCGGCAGACCGCCGTGACAGATGTCATCGAACCCTTCGATGCCGGTGGGCAGTTTCTGCACCTGCATCAGCGGGGCTCCGCCAGGGTTGTTCGGGAGGCTGGGGTCCTGCATTGAAGGAGGGTTCGGGTCGGAATGGGGGCTGGTCGGTGGGATCGGGAGGGTGTGGAACGGAGGATCTCCCCCGGAATCATGGCGGGTTGGTTCAGGACAGCCGCTCAGGAGCTGCCGGTCCCCAGGCCATCGCCCGCATCATCGGCCGCATCGGCGTCCTCCTCCACAGCGGCATCCGCGGGATCGAAGCCCTCCTCCGTGAGCTCGTCATAGAGCAGATCGAGACCGATCAGCACCCGCTCGCGATCGGAGAGATCGCCGATGATCCGGCGCACCGGCGGCGGCAGAATCTTGGCCAGGGTGGGGGTGGCGAGGATCTTGTCCTCCTCCGCCAACTGGGGATTCTTGAGCACGTCGATCACCTTCAGGGCGTAGACCCCCCGGAACTCGGTGTCAAGAATATTGCGCAAGGTCTTGAGAGCACGCATCGAATTGGGCGTGTTTCCAGCGACGTAGAGCTTGAGGATGTAGGTCTTGCGTGGGGTCATGGTCAGGGGGTCTCCGGCTGGATACTCGATGGGTTGGCGGACGATGCCGGCGGCGGCGAGTGGGTGTTGTGGCCATGGGGCTGAACCGACCCGAGGGGGCTATCGGGAGGGATGGAGCGGCGGTACATCTCACAGAGATGAGCCATCACATCCAGCAGCGCCAGACGGTAATCCTGAAGAAAGTCGTTCTTGTGTCCCTCGAGCTTGAGCTGCTTCCAGAAATCATCGATGAGATTCATGTGAATCTCAACAGTATTCGTAATCGGTAGATCGCTGAAGAAAGCTGTGTTGACGAAGCTCTCCAGGGCCTGGTTGGCAGCGGCCGGATCACGGAAGTAGCTGATCAGCAGGTCGCGATAGGTGCGGCTCAGGGAGCGCAGCAGCAGCTTGCGTTCCTCCTCCGGCAGGTTGCGCAGGAAGCGGGAGGGGTCGCGCTTGTAATACACCCCCATGTAGCCGAGGCGCCCCTTCAGCCGGTTGGGCAGCTTCCAGCCATCGCCAGTGGTGCCGGAGGCACCGGGGGGCAGGTTTCCGGCCCCCAGCAGCCCCCGGCGCAGGAAGCGGGAGATGGCGGCATCGAAGCTGTAGGTCAGCTGTTCAAGCTGGTCCGGCGGCAGATGCACCTCGGCGTCGTGGAGCTCCACGCGGCCCGTCACCGCTCCGAGCACCACCGCAGGCAGCAGCAGACCGCGCTCGAGCATCGCCTGGTAGGTGGTGGAAGGCACCACCCCCTGCTCCAGCAGCACCGCATCAAAGGCATCGCGACGCTGATCGAGGCTCTCCGCTGGGTCCCGATGGGGATCGATAGCCACCAGCTCGTAGCGCCCGCCACTGAGGGACTGCCGACAGGCCTCGAACAGGGCCGGGTCGTGCAGAAGGCTGGCGATGGTGAGTGCCGGCTCGGGCATCGGCGAGGGAGCTGGCGGGGCAGGCTGAGTGAATGTTGACGAAAGGCAGGCTGGGACGTCAAAGTCTTTGTTTGTCTTTCGATTGCCGTGAGCCAAGGCTCAATGGTGATCGCGGGGACGCCGGCCGGCGTGTCCCGGGATCCCAGCCTGGCCGCGCCCCATCAGCGATGAGCGATTCCTCCCCCACCACGGCCCCGGGCCCCTACGCGATCGTCGAGGCCTCCGGCCAGCAGTTCTGGCTCCAGCCGGATCGCTACGTCGATCTCGATCGTCTGGCCGCCGAGGAGGGCAGCACGGTCACCCTCGAGAACGTCCTTCTGGTGAACGGCACCAACGGGCCCACCCTGGGCCGTCCCTACGTGGATGGCGCCAAGGTCGAGGTCAAGGTTCTTGCCCACCGCCGCGGCCCCAAGGTGCTGGTCTACAAGATGCGCCCCAAGAAGAAGACCCGCCGCAAGAACGGCCACCGTCAGGAGCTCACCCGGGTGCTCGTCACCGCGATCACGGTCGGCGGCAAGGCCCTGGCCTGATCCCCACCGCATCTCCGATCCCTCTCCCCATCCCCCCCTTCCCCCCATGGCCCACAAGAAAGGCACAGGTTCCACCCGCAACGGCCGCGATTCCAACGCCAAGCGCCTCGGGGTCAAGGCCTATGGCGGTGAGAGCGTCAGTGCCGGCTCGATCCTGATCCGCCAGCGCGGCACCTCCGTGCTGCCCGGCGTGAATGTCGGTCGCGGTTCCGATGACACCCTGTTCGCCCTGGTGGACGGCGTGGTGAGCTTCGACAGCATCAAGCGCGGCCTGCGCAACCGCAAGCGCATCAACATCGCCGTCGGCTGACCCTGAGCCCCTCCCTCTGCGGGTTTCTGGTTCTCGACAAGCCCGCCGGGCCCACCTCCCACACCTGCGTGGGTCGGGTCCGGCGGGCTCTCGGCTTGCGCCGTGTCGGCCATGGCGGCACCCTCGATCCGGCCGTCACCGGCGTGCTGCCGATCGCCGTGGGCGCCGCCACCCGCCTGCTGCCCTACCTCCAGGGCGACAAGCTCTACCGGGGCACGCTGCAGCTGGGTGTCAGCACCACCAGCGACGACCTGGACGGTGCGATCCTGCGCACCGCCAGCCCGCCCGCCGACCTGACGGCCGAGGCCCTGGAGCCTCTGCTGGAGGCCTTCCGCGGGCCGATCCTGCAGCGCCCGCCCCAGGTCTCCGCGGTGCATGTCGACGGCGAGCGCGCCCATGTGCGCAGCCGCCGCGGCGAAACCCTGGATCTGCCGGCCCGGCCGGTGACGATCCAACGGCTGGAGCTGCTGGGCTGGGATCCGGCCAGCGGGCGGCTGGAACTGCTGGTGGGCTGCTCGGCCGGCACCTACATCCGCTCCCTGGCCCGCGACATCGGCGAGCGCCTGGGCTGCGGCGGCGCCCTGGCCAGCCTGCGGCGCCTGGAGGCCCTGGGCTTCGGCCTCGATCAGGCGATCAGCCTCGAGGCCCTCGACGCGGCCGAAACACCGCCCCTGGTTGACCCCCTGCTGGCCCTGCCCCATCTGCCTCGCCATCCGCTGGTCGGGCCGACGCTCGACGACTGGCGCTGCGGTCGCCGGCTGGCCGTCGACCGCCCCCACCCGGCCGAACAACCGGTGGCGGTGATCGATCCGGATGGCAGATTGGCCGGCATCGCCCGGGCCGATGGCAGCGGCGGTCTGCAGCCGAAGCTGGTCTTCGAGGCCAACGGCTGAGCCGCCTCCGGGCACCCTCCCCCCGACGACGACGCAGCGCAGCGATGGCCGGCCACAGCAAATGGGCCCAGATCAAACGCACCAAGGCCGTGGTGGATGCCAAGCGGGGTGCCGTGTTCACCCGCCTGGGCCGCGAGATCAGCGTGGCGGCACGGGCCGGGGCCGATCCCGCCGGCAACTTCCAGCTGCGCACGGCGATCGAGAAGGCGCGGGCGGCGGGGGTGCCCAACGCCAACATCGACCGGGCGATCGCCAAGGGCTCGGGGCAGGGCGGCGCCGGTGGCACCCAGTTCGAGGCGGTGCGCTACGAGGGCTACGGCCCCGGCGGCGTGGCGGTGCTGGTGGAGGCCCTCACCGACAACCGCAACCGCACGGCGGCCGACCTGCGCCTGGCCTTCAGCAAGAACGGCGGCAACCTGGGCGAGAGCGGCTGTGTGGCCTACCTGTTCGAACCCTGCTCGGTGGTGGGGCTGCACCTGGATGGTCTCGACGAGGACGGGCTGCTGGAGCGGCTGCTGGCCCACGAGGAGAGCGGCGGCCCGGCCGTGCGCAGCTACAGCCTCGACGGTGAGGGCGCTGCCGAGGTGGTGGGGGGCTTCGCCGATCTCGAAGCCCTCCAGGACGGGCTGCGGGCCGCGGGCCTGGAGGTCCGCAGCTGGGAGCACCGCTGGATCGCCTCCACCCCCTGCCGCCTGGAGGATGTCGACACCCTGCGCGGCTGCCTGCGCATGCTCGATGCCCTCGAGGAGCTCGACGACGTGCGCAGCGTGACCTCCAACCTGGAAGCCGACGACAGCCTGTTCGAGGCGGCGATCGCCTAGCCCCCCTCAGGCCCCTCCGGCAGCGCCGCGGCGTCGGCGATCACGGTCACATCCGGGTGCCGCTGCAGCCAGCTGGCGGGCCGATCGCTACCGGGCGGCTCCAGCAGGCAGCGGCGCAGGATGCCGGCCTTGGGCGCCCCGGTGACCACGAGCAGGATCCGCTCGGCCGCCAGGATCTCCGCCAGGCCCAGGGTGATCGCCCGGGCGGGCACCGCCGCCGGATCGCCCCCGAAGGCGGCGGCGTTCTGGCGGCGGGTGGCCTCGGCCAGCTCCACCACCCGACACTCGGCCGTGGCTGCACAGGGGGGCTCGTTGAAACCCACATGGCCGTTGAGCCCAAGGCCCAGCAGCTGCAGGCCGATGCCGCCGGCTGCCGCCAGGGCGGCGCCGTAGCGGCGGGCTTCGGCCGCCGGATCGGGGGCCAGCCCATCGGGCAGATGCACCCGGGCGGGATCGAGCCCCAGGGGCCGCACCAGGGCCCGCGCCATCTCCGCCGCGAAGGAGCGGCCGTCGCCGGGCGGCAGGCCCACGTAGGCGTCCAGGTTGAAGCTGCACCAGCCCTGGCGCAGGCCCTCGGCTTCGGCGCCGGGCAGGGCCGCCAGACGCTGCGCCAGGGCGCGGTAGACCGGCTCCATCGTGCGGCCGGTGGCCAGGCCGAGGGGCCGCCGCGGCGCGGGGGCCAGACGCTCTTCCAGCAGCCGCTCCGCCACGGCGGCGGCCACGGCGGCGGCATCGGCGAGCCGGATCAGGCGCACGTCCCCGGCAGGGCCGGCAGCGCCCCGCTCCCCCGGAGCACCGGGCTGGCCCGCTCGAACCGGCTCCTGGGACGCACCAGGCACGGCAGGTCCGTTCAGCGGGGCGGCCACGGGCTCAGGCGGGCGCCGGGGTAGTAGTGGCTGAGGATCTGCTGGTGGCCCTGGCCGCGCAGGGCAAGGGCGTAGGCCCCCCACTGGCTCATGCCCACCCCATGGCCGAAGCCCCGGCCGCTCACCAGCAGGCTGGCCACGGGCGGGGTGACCGGACCGACGCCGGCGGCTGTGGTGGCCCGGCCGATCGCCCCCTGAATCGCTCCGCGGCCGGTGGGTACGGCGGGGGTCGCGACAGCGGGGGCAGCGTCCACGCCGGCAAGCGGGCCCAGGCTGGCGCCCCCGGTTCTGGCGCCCCCGGTGCTGGAGGCATCGGCGCTGGCGGTATCGATCCCGGAGCCGGCAGCGGGACCGGGAGCCAGCCAGCGGAAGTCGGCGAGGGTGCTGCGCAGGCCCAGGCGCTGACGCAGCTCACCACCGCTCACCTCCAGGGCGCCGGTCGGGCCGACGATCCGGGCCCGGCGGATGCGGCCGGTGCTCGACTTGGCCAGCACTTCGATCCCCTGCACGCCACCGGTCTCCGGGAAGGCCTGGCGCAGCTGATCCGGCTCGAAGCGCCGCTGCCACTGGCGCACCGGGCTGCGGTCGTCGAAATCGGGCACGCTCACCAGGTAGGGCAGCTGCCGGCTCCAGAGCTCACCGCTGTTCTCGGTGGCCCCGCCGCTGCTGCTGTGGAACACGGCATCGATCAGGGCATCGCCGTAGGTCAGCACCTGGCCGCGGGTGGCGGCCACCGCCTCGCGGGTCGAGGGGGTCTCCGCCGCCACGCCCCGATACACCTGGCTGGCGACGGTGGACTTGAGGTCGTAGGCGGCCGAGGGGCGGCGCTGGGACAGGGCATAGGTGCGGGCCGCCACCGCCTGGGCCTTGAGCGCCGCCAGCGGCCAGCTCGCCGGCATCTCACTGCCCACCACGCTCGGCAGATAGCTCTCGACACCGATCACATTGATCGCCTGCACCCCCCGTCCCTCGGGCCGCACCACCAGCCGGCCGCGGTAGCGGAGATCGCCGAGGGCGAACAGGGTCGGTTCGGGGCGATCCGAGACCTCAGGCTCCAGCCGCAGCGGAGCCAGGGGCAGCACCACCGGGGCCGACGGCCCCTTGAAGCCCTCCACCACAGCCACCAGGCCCGTGGAACGGGCCTCCAGGCGCAGACGCCGCCAGGCGGGAACCAGCAGCAGCCGGCGACCGCGGCCGTCGCTGAGCTCGAGCGCACCGGCCACGGCCGTGATCTCGAGGGAGCCGGCCTGACGCAGCAGCACCCGCAGTGGCGTGCCATCGAGACCGGCCGGCACCGTGGCCCGGGCGGTGGCGGCGGTCACCGCCGCACGGCTGGACTGGGCATCGGCGGCCGGATCGATCAGGGCGGACAGCAGCAGGCCGGCGAGCAGCAGGGCAGCGGCGCCGATGCGCCGTCGGGCCACGGGGAACAGCACGGTGCAGGCAGGCAAAGCGGGCCCATCATGACCAGCGGCACCGGTTGCCGCCATCCCGGAGCGCTGGCCGCGTGGCAGCATGCGCCGCAGCGGTCCCGCCGGCGTGCAGGTCACCTTCCTGGGCACCAGTTCAGGCGTCCCGACCCGGGCGCGCAACGTCTCGGCGGTGGCCCTGCGCCTGCCCCAGCGGGCTGAACTGTGGCTGTTCGACTGCGGGGAGGGCACCCAGCACCAGTTCCTGCGCAGCGACCTGCGGGTCTCCCAGCTGCGGCGGGTGTTCATCACCCACATGCACGGTGACCACGTCTTCGGGCTGCCGGGTCTGCTGGCGAGCCTGGGTCTGGCCGGGCAATGCGGCGACGGCATCGACCTCTACGGGCCTTCCCGGCTGCGCGACTTCCTGGAGGGCGCCCTTCACGCCTCCTCCACCCGCATCGGCTACCCGCTGCGGATCCACCGGGTCAAGGAGGCGGCCCGGGAGGGCACGCTGCTGCTCGACGATCCCGACCTCACCGTCCGCTGCGCCCCCCTCACCCACCGGGTGCCGGCCTACGCCTACCGGGTGGATCAGAAACCCCGGCCCGGTCGCTTCGACATCGCCAGGGCTCGGGAGCTGGGCATTCCGCCCGGACCGGTCTACGCCGAACTCAAGGCCGGCCGCACGATCACCCTCGAGGACGGCCGCATCATCCGCGGTGAGGCCCTTTGCGGCCCGGAGCGGCCCGGCGCCAGCGTGGTGTACTGCACCGACACGGTCTTCTGTGAGGCAGCGGTGGAGCTGGCCCGGGGGGCTGATCTGCTGATCCACGAGTCCACGTTCTCCCACGGGGAGGAGGCGATGGCGATCCAGCGGCAGCACTCCACCAGCACCATGGCGGCGCGCACGGCTCTGGAGGCGGGGGTGGGGCGTCTGGTGCTCACCCATCTCAGCCCCCGTTACCTCCCGGGCAACCCGATGACCCCCGACGACCTCGTGGCCGAGGCCCGTGCCCTCTTCCCCGAGACGATCGTGGCCAAGGACTTTCTCAGCCTGGATCTGATCCCCTCCGAGCCCACGGAGGACCGCGAAGCCACCGGCTCCAAGACCTGAGCCTGCAACAGTTCGCGTGATTCCGCTCCGGAGGCCCTCCCCCCCGTGATACAAGGTCTCAGTCGCGGTCTCACCGCCTTTCCGCCGGCTTCCTCCATGGCCCCCATCCTTTCCTCAGCCGTTCGCGCCGTCACCCGGCTCCTGCTGCTGCTGCCCCTGGCGCTGCTGGTCTGCTTCGCGGGGCCGGCCTCGGCCGCCCGCTGGGACGCTGCCACCCTCACCGTTCCCTCGACCCAGGACGGCACCACGGTGACCTTCAGTGAGAACGAGGTGAAGGCGGGCCGCAAGTTGTTCAACAACAGCTGCGGCAGCTGCCATGCCGGCGGCATCACCAAGACCAACCAGAACGTCGGCCTCGATCCCGAGACCCTGGCCCTGGCCACCCCGCCCCGGGACAACGTCGCCGCCCTCGTCGATTTCATGAAAGACCCCACCTCCTACGACGGGGAGTATTCGATCGCCGATGTGCACCCCAGCCTGCGCAGCAGCGATGTGTTCGTGAAGATGCGCGATCTCGACGACGAGGACCTGCGCCTGATCGCCGGCTACATCCTGGTGGCCCCCAAGGTGCAGGGCATCCAGTGGGGCGGCGGCAAGATCTATTTCTGATCCAGGCCCAAGGGCTGGCCGTCTCCAGCCCAGCCCCGCTGATCCATCCGGCCGGTGTCCTCTGGACACCGGCTTTTTGTTTGGCCGGCTGGGGCTGGCTGCCCTCCGGCATCACGGCGAGCTGGACCGGCGCACCACCGCCGGACATCCCCGAGGGACGGGCAGCGCAGGGGCAACGTGGCCGCCGCTGGGGCCGGAGCCTCAGTCGCCCGCACGCACCTCAGGGCTGGGCTCGAGCGGGGCCGGCGGTTGGGCGTTGGCGGCATCCATCGAGACCGGCTGGCGGCTGTACCACCACTCCTGCAGGGCCGGCCCGAGCCGCTGGGGGAACAGGGTGATGACGCTGCGGGTGGGCCGGGCGCCGGGCTGCAGCAGCTCGACCGCATAGGACGGGCAGCGCCGGGCCGCCAGATCGGCCACGAAGCGGCGACCCACCCGGCGCCAGCTCGGCTCCTTGCTGTGCCAGGCGAGGCGGCAGCAGGGCCAGGGCAGCTCCTCGCGATCGAACAGGCGGCAGCAGGGGCCCAGCACCCGGAAGCTGTACTGGCCGCCGGGGCTGGGATGTTCGCTGCCGGGTTCCAGAACGGTGTGCACCTGCACGGGGGAGATCTGCGGCGAAGGGAGAGCGGGCCAGTGGGGCGGGCGAGGCCACCGACAGGCGGGACAAGCGGTGGGGGTCCACCGGTGGGCCAGGCGAACGGTGGGGCGAGCGACAGACGGGGCGAGGCGAGGCGAACGGTGGAGCCGAATGCGGCCTGGGGCCACCAGGACACGATCGCTGCCGGTTCGGACGCCTGCCTGCGGGGAACCGCCGCTGAACACCGCCAATAAAAAACCACCCCGAAGGGTGGGGGAAGCCGGGGGAGTGGCCCGCCCGGCAGGCACCACGGCCAGGGCTCAGTAGAGCTCTTCTTCGGCGTGGGTCTTGATGGTGCAGTCGCTGGTGGGATAGGCCACGCAGGTGAGCACGAAACCGGCTTCGATCTGGTCGTCGTCGAGGAAGCTCTGATCCGACTGATCCACGGTTCCGGCGGTCAGCTTGCCGGCACAGGTGGAGCAAGCGCCGGCACGGCAGGAGTAGGGGAGGTCGATTCCCTGCTCTTCGGCAGCGTCGAGGATGTACTGGTCGTCAGGAACCTCGATGGTCTTGTTGAGGCCGTCGCTCTCGTTGATGAGGGTGACCTTGTAGGAAGCCATGGAAGGGATTGGGGCTCACAGGCTCCCGATGACAGGGCCTGTAGGACGGCCCATTCATACATCGGACAGGGGCCCTTCCCGTCGATCCTGAGCCCGCTGGCCGGGAAGGCCAATCAAAACGAGGGCACCGATCAGCGTGACTTATGCGACATCCGCCGTCGCCCCGAGGCACAGCAGCGCCCAGCTGTCCTGGCGGCCGCCGAGCCGGGCAGACCAGCCGGCATCGGCCAGGGCGCGCTGCAGGCGGGGGGCCTGGGCCACCAGCAGGCCGCTGAGCAGCCCGCTGCCTTCCGGCCGCAGCACCCCCGCGAAGCCAGGGGCCAGGGCCTCGATCACCGGCGCCAGGATGTTGCACAGCAGCAGATCAGCCGGCTGCCCCTCGAGCAGATCCTCCAGCGCCTCCAGGGAGCCGCGGGCCACCCGCAGGCGCCCGTCCAGGCCATTGAGGCGCGCGTTGGCCACGGTGGCCTGCTCGGCGACCGGATCGGTGTCGACGGCCAGCACCCGGTCGGCCCCCAGGCGCAGGGCCGCCAGGGCGAGCACGCCGGTGCCGCAGCCCAGATCGGCCACCCGCAGCCCCTGGAGGCTGCCGCCCCGGGCGTCGGCCAGGCCCTCAAGGGCCTCCAGGCAGAGGCGGGTGGTGGGGTGGCTGCCGGTGCCGAAGGCGGAGCCCGGATCCATCCGGATCGGCAGGCGCTGCTCCTGACCGGCGGGGGGATCGAGCCAGGCCGGCAGGATCAGCAGGCGACGGCCCACCGGATCGGGCTGCCAGTGCTGCTTCCAGCTCAGGTTCCAGTCCTCCTCCTCCTGGGGATGCCAGTGGAGGGTCGGGAAGGTCAGCGCGAAGGGCTCCGCCAGGGGAGCCAGGGCGGCCGCCAGCCCCTGGCGCTCCAGCTCAGGCCAGTCACAGGCCGGCAGCCAGGCGAGCAGCTCCCGCTCCTCGGGGGCCTCGGGGCGATGCTGCAGGGCCACCCGGCGGATCCCCAGCCGGGGCAGCGACCACAGCAGCGACTCCTCGAGCTCCAGCGGGCAGAGCATCTCCAGGCGCCACCAGCGCGGTTCTGATCCAACCGGTGCCGGCACAGCGGCTGCCGGCGCGGTGGCTGCCGGCGCAGCAGGATCCGGGGCTGGAGGCGCAGCGGAGCCGGGGCCCGGGGGGGGGCCGCCGCCGCCGGGATCGGAGCCCAGCGGATCGCCCATCAGAGCGTGACGGGGTGCGCTTCCTGGATGCCGTTGATCGCGTGGATCGTGGCCAGCAGGCTGGGCGGAATCGGGTCGTCGAGGCTCAGCACCATCACGGCATCGCCGCGGACGATGCGGCGCCCCACCTGCATCGAGGCGATGTTGACGTTGTGCTCGCCCAGCACGGAGCCCAGCTGGCCGATGATCCCCGGCATATCGCGGTGACGGGTGAACAGCATGTGGCGGCTCGGGGCCACGTTCACCGGGAATTCGTCGATCGTGGTGATGCGCAGGTCGCCGTCGGCGAACACCGCCCCGGTGACACTGTGGGTGCCCCGTCCGCCCCGGGAGATCAGCTGCAGGGAGCCACCGGCGAAGTCGCGGCTGGCGTCATCCTTGACCTCCAGCACGTGGATGCCCCGCTCCTTGGCCTCGAGGCCGGCGTTCACATAGTTGATGCTGTCGCCCAGGGCGGTGGAGAGCACCCCCTTGAGGGCGGCGATCACCAGGGGCTGGGAGGGGTGGCTGGCGAAGTCGCCCTGGAAGCGCACCTCCATCTCGGAGATCTGGCCGCCGGCCAGCTGGCTGAGCAGCTGACCCAGGGTCTCGGCGAGCTGCAGGTGGGGCTTGAGCTGCTCCATCACCTCGGCATTGAGCCCAGGGATGTTCACGGCGCTGCGGGCGGGCAGACCCAGCAGCACGTCGCGGATCTGCTCAGCCACGTCGATCGCCACGTTCTCCTGGGCCTCTTCGGTGGAGGCACCGAGGTGGGGGGTCAGGATCAGCCGCTCGCGGACGCTGCGCAGCGGCGAATCGGCCGCCAGGGGCTCCTTGGCGAACACATCGAGGGCGGCGCCGGCGATCACCCCCTGCTCCACCGCCTCCGCCAGGGCGGCTTCATCGACGATGCCGCCGCGGGCGCAGTTGATCAGCCGGGCGGTGGGCTTCATCGTGCGCAGCAGCTCCGCGTTCACCAGGTTCTCGGTGTCCGGGGTGCGCGGCAGGTGCAGGGTGATGTAGTCGGCCTCCTGGAACAGCTGGGGCAGGGGCAGCAGCCGCACCTGCATCTGCTGGGCCCGCTCCGGCGACACGAAGGGGTCGTAGGCCACCACATCCATGCCCATGGCGCGGGCGACGCGGGCCACGTGGGAGCCGATCTTGCCGAGGCCCACCACCCCGAGGATCTTCTTGTAGAGCTCGTTGCCCACGTAGGTCTTGCGGTCCCAGCCGCCGGCCATGGTGCTGGCGTGGGCGTGGGGCACGTGGCGGGAGAGGGAGAGCATCAGCGCCAGGGCCTGCTCGGCGGCGGCGATGGTGTTGCCCTCGGGCGAATTGACCACCAGCACGCCGCGGCGGGTGGCGGCCTTGACGTCGACGTTGTCGACGCCGACCCCGGCCCGGCCGATGATCCGCAGCCGGTCGGCGGCCTCGATCACCTCGGCGGTCACCTGGGTGCCGGAGCGGATCATCAGGGCGTCGTAATCGCCGATGGCCGCTTGGAGCTCCTCAGGCGACAGGCTGGTGCGCACATCCACCTGCGCCACCTGGGAGAGGATGTCGATGCCCGTCTGATCGATGGGATCGGATACGAGAACCTTCGTCATGACCGGCGTGATTGAGGAGCGCCCCGCAAACGGGGAGAAAGGTGCGGGGATACGCCTCCCGGGGAGGCGGGCCGGAGGTGCAGTGTAGAGAGCGAGGAGAATCGTCCCCGTCGTCATGCCGCCCCGGCGGCAGGGAGCTGCCCAAGTGAGTCTGAGCGTGGTGGTGGTGCTGAACGATCAGCAGCGCCTGCGGAAGCTGAAGGAGACCCTGGCGGGCCTGCAGCCGCCGCCCTCCCAGCTGGTGGCGATCGGGGCCGGGGAAACGCCGCTGGGCGAAGTGGTGCGGCTCGATCCCGCCGCCGCCCGGCGCAAGCGCCAGCGCGACATGTCCCGCTGGCTGATCCCCTTCGGCCTGCTGGCCGGCTTCACCTTCACCCAGATCACCGACCTGCACACCTTCGATGCCCTGGGCCGCTGGGGGCAGCCGGTGGTCGGCGCCCTGCTGGGCATGGTGTCGGGCTGGATGGGCAGCTTCGCGGCCGCCGCCAGCGTCTCCTCCGACGAGGACGACCGCATCCGGGGCCTGCGGAACCGTCTGGAGGAGGGCAGCTGGCTGCTGCTGCTCGAGCCCGGCCCCGGCGGCGAAGTGCCCTGGACCCTGCTGCAGCAGGCCCGGCCCCAGGCCGTGGTGCGCCTGGCCGAGACCTGAGGGCCGCGATGCTGCCGCGCCGCACACTGCTGGAGGGAAGCCGGGATCCACAGGCCCTCGAACCGCTGATCACGGCGGCCGAGACGGCCCTGCGCACCTGGGAGCCGGTCTGGACCGCATTTCTGGATCCGGGCCTGGTGGAGGAGGCCGAGGCGCGGCTGGGCGGCCTGAGTGAGCTGCGCCTCGCGGCCCTCGGCGGCATCGCCGGGGCCGAACGCCGGCGCCTGCTGCTGCAGCGGGCCGATGCGGCCCTGGAGCCCGAGATCCTGGTCGCCGAAGCCGCGGCAGCCCCGTTCATGGGGCTGGAGATCAGCGGCAACTTCCTGTTCGATCCGGCCGAACCCGGCGACGTGCGCAGCGGCCTGCTGGCGGCCGGCGCCGACCCGGGAGAGCTGGGAGACCTGTGGCTGCGGGGGGATCGGGGAGCCCAGGCGGTGGTGGATCCGGCCCTGGCTGCCCGGCTCGATGGCGTCACCGCCCGGGTGCGCACGGTGGAGGTGCTGCTGGAGGCCCGTCCGCTGGAGCAGCTGCAACCGCCGCCCCAGCGGGCCGCGCGGCAGATCAGCACGGTCGAGGCCTCGCTGCGGCTCGATGCGGTGGCCTCGGCCGGCTTCGGCCTGTCCCGCAGCCGGATGGCCGACCGCATCCGCCAGGGCGCCGTGCGGGTGAACTGGCAGCCGGTCACCAGCCCCAGCCGCGAGCTGGCGGTGGGGGAGCGGGTGCGGCTGGAGGGCCGCGGCGAGCTGCGGATCGACGCGGTGGAGGAGACCAAGCGCGGCCGCTGGCGGGTGGTGCTGACCCGCTGCTGAGGGCGCCCCCCGCGGAACCGGGAGTGGCGGTGGAGGGATGGCTGCTACCGTTGGCCAGACGACGACCCGGACACGGGTGAACGTCTGTCCCGGCTCGGGCGATTAGCTCAGAGGTAGAGCACTACCTTGACACGGTAGGAGTCACTGGTTCGATTCCAGTATCGCCCATTTCCTTAGTTCTATACCGACGATGACCGCCGAGGCCCGCAAGCGTCTGGTGGTGATTGGAATGGGTCGCTCGGGCATCGGCGCCGCCCGGCTGCTGCAGCGCGAGGGCCATGCGGTGGTGATCATCGAGAGCCGCGACGATGCCGCCACAGCGGAGCGGGCCCAGGCGCTGCGCGACGAGGGTCTGGAGGTGCGCCTCGGGGTGCCCCTGAGCCTGGAGAGCCTGGACACTCTCGGGCCACTGCCGGATGGTGTCGTGGTGAGCCCCGGCATCCGCTGGGATCACCCGGCGCTCGAGAGCCTGCGCCAACGGGGCGTGGCGGTGCAGGGCGAGATGGTGCCGGCCTGGAGGGCCACCCGGGCCATCCCCTGGATCGGCATCACCGGCACCAACGGCAAGACCACCGTCACGCACATGGTGCACCACCTGCTCACCAGCGCCGGGCTCGATGCCCCCCTGTGCGGCAATGTCGGCTTCTCGGCCGCCGAGCGGGCCCTGGAGCGCAGCCAGGAGGGGGCGGCCCGGCCCGACTGGCTCGTGGTGGAGCTGAGCAGCTACCAGATCGAGGCGGCACCGGAGCTGGCGCCCCGCATCGGCATCTGGACCACCCTCACCCCCGACCATCTGGAGCGCCACGGGACGCTCGACAACTACCGGGCGATCAAGCGGCAGCTGCTGCAGAACGCCGGCATCCGCATCCTCAACGCCGATGACCCCGACCTGCGCGCCCGCGCCGCCAGCTGGGACCAGGCCCTGTGGGTGAGCGCCGGCGGCCGCTCGGAGCTGCCGGACACGATCGACCCCGAGATCTGGATCGAAGAGGGACGGGTGCAGTCCCGCAGCGGCCCCCTGTTCCCGGCCGACAGCCTGGCGATGCCCGGCGCCCACAACCGTCAGAACCTGGTGATGGCCACCGCCGTGGGGCTGCAGCTCGGCCTGGAGCCGGCGGTGATGGAGGCAGCCTTCCGCGCCTTCCCCGGGGTGCCCCACCGGCTCGAGCGCATCGGTGGCGGCAGCGGCACGGGCGCTGGCGAGCTCCGCTGGTTCAACGACAGCAAGGCCACCAATTACGACGCGGCCGAGGTCGCCCTGCGGGCCCTGGAGGGGCCGCTGGTGGTGTTGGCGGGCGGCCAGTCGAAGCAGGGCGATGCCACGGCCTGGCTGGAGCAGCTGCGGCGCCAGGCGGCGGCGGTGGTGCTCTACGGGGCGGCGCAGCAGGAATTCCGCGGGCTGCTGGAGACGAGCGGCTACGGCGGTCAGGTGGAGGCGGTGCCGGGCCTGGACGAGGCCGTGCCCCTGGCAGCGCGGCTGGCGGCCCAGACCGGCAGCCGGGCGGTGCTGCTGTCGCCGGCCTGCGCCAGCTTCGACCAGTACAGCGACTTCGAGGCCCGCGGCGAACACTTCCGCCGCCTGGTGCAGGCCCTCTGAGCCGGCCGGCGCCGAGCGGTCCGGGCACCGCCAGCCGCCCTGCATAGACTCCGCCGCGCGATCTCCCCCAGCAGCGCGATGGCCCACTGGCTGATGAAGAGCGAGCCGGAGGTGTACGGCATCGACCGGCTCGAAGCCGAAGGCAGCACCCTGTGGGACGGAATCCGCAATTACCAGGCCCGCAACTTCATGCGTGCCATGCAGGTGGGAGATCGGGCGTTCTTCTACCACTCCAACGCCAAGCCTCCGGGCATCGTCGGGCTGATGGAGGTGGTGGAAACAGGGCTGACCGATCCCAGCCAGTTCGATCCGGCCTCGAAGTATCACGATCCGGCCTCGCCCCGGGAGGCCCCCCGCTGGGACTGCGTGCGCCTGCGCTTCGAGCGCCGCTTCAGGCGTCTGCTCAGCCTCGACGAACTGCGGGAGGCCTTCAGCCCCGAGCAGCTGGGGGTGGTGAAGCGCGGCAACCGCCTCTCGATCCTGCCGGTGAGCGAGGAGAGCGCCGCCCGGATTCTGGCCATGCTCGGGGAAACGGCCGGCTGATCGCCCCCTGACCCGTTCGCCGCCCCAAGGGCCTGCCGAACATCCCTGCCAGGCCGGCTCTGGCGAGGCCTGGGCAGAGCTCTACCCGGCAGCCTCCGGGCCGGCTGCAGCCAGGCTGCCCCGCCGGGCTTTGGGGCCCCGATCGGTGCGGGCAACAGCGGGTCCGCGCCCCCTCAGCCAGCTGGGCTGAGGGCGGACGCCGGACGGAGCCGCTGGCCCCGCCGCGCAGAGCGCGCACCCTGGGAGGCCCTCGCCTCAGGCGACGTGCCGCAGGGACTCGCCGCCCGGCACCACGCGGAAGCGGGAGCGGCCCGGGAACAGGTTGGCCAGATAGCAGCGGGTCACACCGCGATCGCGCACCCCGTTCTGCACCAGGAAGCCGGCCAGGGCGGCCTGCACCAGCCGGTACTGATCCCAGTTCGGATGCTGCTCGATGAAGTCGCCCATGGCCACATGCAGCGGCTCCGGCACCTGCAGCCGCAGGCTCACCGTGCCGCTCTCCTCCTCCATCGCCGTCGATTCGATCACTGCCCAACCCCGTGGTGCGCCTCAGGGTGTCGGCCAGCCACCGTGGGCGTCAACGCCGGGTCCGCCGGGCCCTGCACCGTGATTCCAAGGGTGAGATCGCGGACGGGCTGGGCGCTGCGATCGCTGCAGGGGCGGCGGCGGTCGCTTTAGATCAACGGATCCTGGCGCGTCAAGGGGCCCGCCGGGCCGTACCGCTGTTTTCCACAGGAAGCCCGTAGCGGCCCCCCGAACGCCCCAGGGGCTGGGGAAAACCCGGGGAAAGGGAACGGCGACCCGGGGAGAGCCGGGGGAGAGCCGGATCAATCAGCAGTGCTGATCTGTGTCCGTCATCTGGCCTGTCTCAGCGGCAGCGGCCGCCAGTGCCGCCAGGGCCTGCCCCTGCAGCAGGGCGGCCGCGAAAGCGGCGCTGGCGGCGGGCGGCCAGCCGCCCTCGAGGGCGCGGCGACCCGCCGCCGGGGTGAGCACAAAACGCAGCGACCAGTGCTGGCGGTCCCCCTCGAGCTCCAGCCAGAGGCCCGGCGCACCGGCGAGCCCGGCCTCGGCCGCCAGGGCGACCTCGAGCTCCAGGGTGAGGGCCTCCTCCTCCAGCAACTGATCGGTCAGCCCGCGATGCTGCTCCAACAGCCGCCGAACCCCCTCCTGCAGGCTGAGGGCCTCGGCGGCGGCCAGTTCCGAGGCCCAATGCTCGCCACCGATCAACACGGGAAAGGGCTGGCGGAGCGGGTCCACCACCAGCCGCCAGCCCTCACCCTCGTGAACCTGCACCGCACCACCGACAGGGAAACGGCGATCAGCCGGGCAGCAGGTCGGGCTGGTCCTGCTCGTCGCTGAGCTCGATGATGGCGCGCTGCACGGGCTTGATCATCGAATCGTCGAGCAGTCCGTCGAAGTCATCGAAGCGGCGTTGCTTGGCCCGGAAGGCGATGCGCACCGTGGTGAGGTAGCGGTTGCTGGAGTGGCGGATCAGGCTCTCGGCCCGCTGGGCCAGGTCCTTGGGTTGCACTTCGGGACTGTTGGGCATCCGCTCCTCGTCTCATCGCACAGGCGATCAACAACTTTACGGGAGCGCCCCACCCGGACCGGTACGCCGCAGGCCGCGCCTCCGGACCAGGTCCGGCGCCCCGGGGCTCCCGCCGCGGCGCCGCCTCCGCGCCCCAGGCCGGAACCGCCAACTGGTATCGCCAACCGGTGCCGCTAGAAGGTGCCGCTAGAAGGTGAAGCCTGTTCGCGCCGTCTCCATGCCGGGCACCCTCGCCATCGATCTGGGCAGCAGCACCACGGTGGTGGCCTGGCAGGAGCCGGGCGGCGCGGCCCGGCTGCTACCGCTGCCCCCCTTCAGCCTCAGCGACCCCTGCGTGGTGCCGAGCCTGCTGTGGCAGGCCGCCCCGGAGCAGCCGCGCCCCCTGATCGGCCGGCAGGTGCTGGAGGCCGGTCTGGCCGACCGGCCGGGGCCGGGCCTGATCCGCGATTTCAAGCGCCGGATCGGCAGCGGCGCCACCGGCGCGGGCGAGCAGTGGCTGACGCCGGAGCAGGCCGGCGCCCTGCTGCTGCGCCGCCTGTGGGAGGCCCTGCCGGAGGGGATCGAGCCCGCTCGGCTGGTGCTGACGGCCCCGATCGAGACCTACCGCGGCTACAGGGCCTGGCTGCAGGCGGTGAGCCGGGACCTGCCGGTGCCGGAACTGGCACTGGTGGACGAGCCCACCGCCGCCGCCATCGGCGCCGGTCTGCCGCCCGGCAGCCGGGTGCTGGTGGTGGATCTGGGCGGCGGCACGATCGATCTGTCGCTGGTGGTGCTGGAGGGGGGCGAGGGGCGGGCGGCGCCGATCGCCCAGCTGCTGCGCTTCGCGGGGCGCGACCTGGAGCGCAGCGGTCAGGCCCTGCGCACGGCCCGGGTGATCGGCAAGGCGGGCCTGCCGATCGGCGGCCGCGACATCGACCGCTGGATCGCGGCGGCCCTGCAGCCCGGCGAACCGCCCCAGGGGGAACTGCTGCGGGCGGCTGAACGGCTCAAATGCCGGCTGAGCGAGGCACCGGAGGCGCGGGAGCTCTGGAGTCCCGCCGCTGGTCCGGCCCAGGAGCTGCGGCTGGAGCGGAGCCGCTTCGAAACCCTGCTGCGGCAGCAGGGGCTGCTCGAGCGACTGGATGAACTGCTGGAGAGCGTGTTCGCTGCCGCGCGCCGGGCCGGCATCGACCCCGCCACGATCGATGCCCTGCTGCCGGTGGGGGGCAGCAGCCGCATCCCGCTGATCCGCCATTGGCTGAGCGAACGCTGCCCCGGGGTGCCGCTGCGGGGCGAGCGGCCGGTGGAGGCGGTGGCCCTCGGCGCCCTGGCCCTGACCCCCGGGGTGCGGCTGCGGGACGTGCTGGCGCGGGGGGTGTCCCTGCGTTGCTGGGACCGCCGCAGCCAGGAGCACCGCTGGCATCCCCTGTTCGTGGAGGGCCAGAGCTGGCCCACCGAGGAGCCCCTGGAGCTGCGGCTGGCCTGCAGCCGCGATGACCAGGAGGCGATCGAGCTGGTGCTGGGGGAACCGCTGCCGGAGGAGCGGGGCGAGGTGCTGTTCGTCGACGGCCTGCCGGTGCTGCGCGCCCGGGCGGCCGGAACGGCCCGGGTGGAGCCCTGGCAGCAGGCGCCGGAGCCGCTGCCCCTGGACCCACCGGGACGCCGCGGCAGCGACCGGCTGGCGCTGCGCTTCGCCATCGATGCCGACGGCCAGCTGACCCTGGAGGCGCGGGATCTCGAGCAGCCGCAGCGGCCGGCACTGCGGCGGCGGCTGGGTCCGGTGCGCTGAGCGGCCACAGGTCCTCGCTCTGTCGCAGCTGGCTGCATACAACGGGCCCACCTCCGTTCTCCCTCCGCCGTGGTCCTGCCCAGGCACCGGCTACCACGCCTCTGGCTGGCCCTGACCCTCGGCTCGGTGCTGGCCCTGATCGGCGGCATGTACTGGTGGGAGCGGCAGCTTCCGTCCCGCATCCGCAGCGCCGCCGCCAGCGGCCGGCTGGAGGAGTGCCTGCGGCTGAGCGAACAGCTCGCGGCCCTGAGCTGGCTGCCCGGGCGCTCCCCGGCTGAGGAGGGGCGATGCCGGCGGGATCGGGCCAGCCAGTTGTGGACCCAGCGAGACTGGAAGCAGGCCCTGGCCCAGCAGCGGCGGCTGGTGAGCTCCGTCGATGGCCGACCGGAGGACCGCCGGCGGCTGCAGAGCTGGGAGGGCCAGCTGCGGCGGCAGGCCCTGCAGCGCTTCCAGGCCGGCGATCTCAACGCGGCCCTGGCAGCCCTGGCCCCCCTGGCGGACGACCCGCGCGGGGATGCCCGGCTGCTGGCGGAGGATCTGCGCCAGAACTGGGAGCGCAACCGCCAGCAGCTCGAGCGGGCCCAGCGCCTCACGGCCGGCTCCCGTTGGTGGGAGGCCCTCGATGCCCTCAACCGCCTCGATCACCCCTGGTGGCGCCAGCGGTCCGCCGGCCTGCGCCGCAGCGTGGAACAGGGCATCAGCCGGCTCAAGAGCCAGGAGCAGAAGCACCACAGCCATGGAAACCTGCCCCACGAGGTGCCCGCCGCCCAGCTGGATGCGGCGGTGCAGCGCCAGCTGGGCCGGGGCCTGGATGAATGGCAGGCCTTCACGGCGGCCTGCCGCGAGCTGGGGGGCAGGGTGGAGGAGGCCGGCCCGGAGACCGCCTGCCGGCGCTGAGCCCCAGCCCGTCCGCCCCCGTGACAGGATTGGTTGCGCGCCGTGAGACAACCCGCATGCAGCCAGGGGATCGGGTGAAGGTCAGCCAGAGCGTCGTGGTCTGGAATCACCCCCAGCACCGCAACAGCGGCTACGACCTCCAGGGCGAGGAGGGCGAAGTCGTCAACGTGCTGAACGACTGGAAGGGCCGCACGATCAGCCCGACCCTGCCGGTGGTGGTGGCCTTCGGCAAGTTCAGGGCCCATTTCCGCGCCGACGAGCTGGAAGCGGTCTGAGGGCCTGCGGCCAACACCGGCGCCCCCCGTCGCCCGGGCGGATCAGCCAGCCGAGGCTGAGCGCGGGTCGATCCCGAGCCCGGGCTGATGCTGAACGCGCTCCATTGGTTAGCGCGGCCCATTGCTGAACGCGGCCCTTCGCTGAACGCGGCCCGTCGCTGAACGCGGAGCGACAGCGGCCGGGTCGGAAGCTCTTCCCAGCCGCCAATCCCTCCTCCTCCCTCTGCCCGGCAACCTCCCGCCCAGCAGCTCCTGCCGCGGCGATTGGGCTGATCCCGAGGGCTCGAGCCCGGAACGGTGCGCATGCCATTGGAGGGGACGCCACGAGGGCCCCGCCGGGCCATCCCCCGGATCAGCCGGCCCTGAGCAGGTACACCCCCTCCTCGCCATCCACCTCCTGCAGGCAGAGCTGGATACTCTCCTGCCGCGAGGTCGGCACGACGCGACCGCAGAAATCGGGCTGGATCGGCAGTTCCCGATGGCCGCGATCCACCATCGCCAGCAGCAGCACCCGGCTGGGACGCCCCCAGGTCTGCAGGGCCTCCAGGGCGGCGCGCACGGTGCGGCCGGTGAAGATCACGTCGTCCACCAGCAGCACGGAGCGGGCGTCCAGGCTCACGGGCAGGTCGGTGGCCTCCACCAGCCGGGTGCCCACGCGCTCCAGGTCGTCGCGGTGGAAGGTGGGATCAAGGCTGCCGTAGGCGATCGGGTGGCCGGCGATCGCCTCCAGCCGGCGAGCCAGCACCCGGGCCAGGGCCACGCCGCGGGTGGGGATACCCACCAGCACCAGCTGGCGGCTGTCGGACACACACTCCAGCACCTGGGAGGCCAGCCGGTCGAGGGTGCGCGCCAGTTCGGCGGCGGAGAGCAGCTCCAGACGGGCGCCCGGGGCGGGCTCGGCGGCGGATCCGGTCATGCCCGAGGCGACGGGCTCTCGATGCTATGGGGGCGTGAGATCGTGGCGCCTGTGACCAAAACCTGACCTGGCCGCCCCGCAGCAGAGGGGATCGGGGGCCCGATGTAGGTTGGTTTTGGTAGATGTCGTAACGAGATCGGACCGTCAGGGTGAACACAGCACCGTCCCCCCAGCCATCCACCCGGTCCGGAGACAGCCGTGACGCCCGGGGCGGTGGCGGCGGTTCCGACCGAACCGCAGGCTCCTCCGGCCGCAACGACCCACCAGCCTTTGCCGGCGCGCCCCCCGTGGCCCCGGTGGTGCTCACCATCCTCGACGGCTGGGGCTACCGCCCCGACGACGCCCACAACGCGATCCGCCAGGCCGACACGCCGGTGATGGATGCGCTCTGGCACGCCTATCCCCACACCCTGATCAACGCCAGCGGCGGGGCTGTGGGCCTGCCGGACGACCAGATGGGCAATTCGGAGGTGGGCCACCTCACGATCGGCTCGGGCCGCATCATCCGTCAGGAGCTGGTGCGCATCGGCCAGGCCGTCCGCGACGGCAGCATCCAGAGCAATACCGCCCTGGAGGCCCTGGGGCGCACGCTGCTGGCCAGCGGCGCCACCCTGCACCTGATCGGCCTCTGTTCCGATGGCGGCGTGCACAGCCACGTGGATCACCTCGGCGGCCTGCTGCGTTGGGCCGCTGCCCGTGGGCTGCGCGATGTGTGCGTGCATGTGATCACCGACGGCCGCGACACCGGCCCCACCAGCGCAGCGGAGTTCCTGGCCCAGATCGAGCGCCAGATCGCCGAAGCCGGCGTCGGCCGCATCGCCACCATCTGTGGCCGCTACTGGGCCATGGACCGCGACAACCGCTGGGAGCGCACCGAGCGGGCCTACCGGCTGCTCAGCGAAACCGGTCCGATCACGGCCCAGAGCCCGGCCGAGGTCCTGGCCGCCTCCTACGCCGCCGACATCACCGACGAATTCATCGAGCCCACCCGCCTGGCCGATGGCCAGCTCAAGCCCCACGACGGCGTGGTGGTGTTCAACTTCCGTCCCGACCGCGCCCGCCAGCTGGTGCGCGCGCTGGTGCTGCCGCAGTTCGACGCCTTCCCCCGCGAGCGGGTCGCGCCGCTGCACATGGTCACCTTCACCCAGTACGAGCAGGGCCTGCCGGTGGAGGTGGCCTTCCCTCCCGAATCCCTCGACGGCCTGCTGGGTCAGGTGGTGTCGGAGCACGGGCTTCGCCAGTTCCGCACCGCCGAAACCGAGAAATATCCCCATGTCACCTATTTCATGAATGGTGGCATTGAGCAGGCCTTCCCCGGCGAGGATCGTCATCTGGTGCCATCACCGAGAGTCGCCACCTACGACGAAGCACCGGCGATGTCGGCAGAGAAGCTCACCGACAACTGCATCGCCGCGATCAATAAAGGGATTTATTCGCTTGTGGTGATCAACTACGCCAACCCCGACATGGTGGGGCACACCGGCCGGATGGAAGCCACCACCGAAGCCATCGCCATGGTCGACCGCTGCGTCGGGCGTCTGGTGGAGGCCACCAACCGCATGGGCGGCACCCTGCTGATCACGGCCGACCATGGCAACGCCGAAGTGATGGAGGGGCCCGATGGTCGCCCCTGGACGGCCCACACCACCAATCCAGTGCCGGTGATCCTGGTGGAGGGCGAAAAGCGCAAGCTGCCCGGCCACGGCACCGATGTCCACCTTCGCGAAGGCGGCGGTCTGGCCGATGTCGCCCCCACCCTGCTCGACATCCTGGGGCTGCCCCAGCCCGAGCGGATGAGCGGCCGCTCCCTGATCATCCCCGCGACCACCGGCGCTGGCGCCGCCCTTCCGCTGACGGTCGGCGTCTGAAGCCGCGGCGGGGCCGCAGCCGCAGCACGGACGGGTACCCTCAGCGGTTCCGCACCACGAGCACCGCGCCGCCTCGCGTAAGGTACCGCAACACATACGCTCCGGAGGCGCGAGAAGTAGGGGAATCCGCCCGAACGGCAGGGATTACCCGACGAACACTATTACACGATTCTTCGACCATAAAAGGTGTTACCTAGACACGCGCGAAGAGGTTGCCAACTGCCATACAGTGAAAGCATTCAGGAAACAGCGATGAACACTCATTCTCCTTTAATAATTCACCAGCTTCCTTAAGTTCGTTCTTCTCGATTGGCAGCCCTTCGCGCTGCCAAACTCATCGCTACAGCCCCGCCATCCGCGTGAGGGACGACAGCGTCCCTGACACCAGCCCCGCCCCTTAGCCCAGCAGGCCGCAGCCATGGACGATCTCTTCCTCGAATCCGGCGCCGACACCAGCAGTGTCGTCAGCAGCAGCAGCAGCTCCGAGGTGTTGATCGACAGCCCCAGCGACGCGGGCGAGCTAGCTGCAGGCGAACTGGAGCGCCTGGAGGGCGTGCTGCAGCTGGTCTGGACGGAGCTGAGCAGCCGGGCCAGCCAGGAGGGCTTCCTGAGCCTGCTGGCCCAGGTTTACGGGGTTGAGGGCACGGCGGCGGCAGACCTGGCGGGGCAGCTGGCGGCGGGCGATCGGCTGGGCCTGCGCTTCGAGCTGGAGAGCGGCGCCGAAATGGGCGGCGCCCGGGGCGCCTATGCCGTGGTCGGCGACGACGGCGTGGCCACCATCTACATCAACGCCGACTGGCTGGCCACCGCCACGGACGCGCAGGTCCGGATGGTGCTGCTGGAGGAGATCGGCCACCGCTTCGACACCCTGCTCAACGGCAGCACCGACACCGCCGGTGACGAGGGCGAACTGTTCGCCAACCTGTTCAGCGGCACCAGCCTCAGCAGCGAGCAGCTGGCCGCCATCGCGACTGAAGACGACAGCAGCAGTCTGACGATTGATGGGGTGTTGGTGGGGGTCGAGCAGGCAGCCACTGGGGTATCGATCACCACTACTAATACCACATTAAACCGGTCGTCTGGTGTACTGAACTTCAGCGTCACTATTGATAATTCCAACAATAACGGCCAGGATCTTCTTGTCGCTGCTTACGATTCCACTGGCGCCCTGATCGGGTGGCAGGTCGTGAATCGTGCAACTCAAATCAGGAACACAACATACAGCGGATCGTTCAATTTCGCGGCTGCCGGGGTCAGCAGCGTTAATACCAGCTCTGTAACTTTGAGAGCTTGGCAGGGAGTTGCTGGATCAACGTATGGCACGGGCAACGACACCACCCCGGTGGTGACCTATGGCAATACGACGACCCTGGCTGCAGGAGCGGGCACTGGCTTCACCGTCAATCAAACTCCTGCACCCGCAACAGGAACTGGCGCAATTAGCTTCACCGGTACTATCACGGGTAATAGTGCGTCCGCTTCATCGACAGGTGTCACCGTCGACACGCTCGTGCCGTCGGTCAGCACCGTCGCAATCACTTCCGCAGCGGGCATCCTGAACAATACCCTCAATCTCGCAGACACCGTCAATATCACGGTGACGATGAGCGAGGCTGTCACCGTGACCGGTATCCCTCAGCTCACGCTCAACGTGGGCGGCACGAATCGCACGGCCACCTACCTCTCGGGCTCCGGCTCCTCGGCCCTCGTCTTCCGGTACACGATCCAGGCCGGTGATACCGACACCAACGGCATCAGCATCGCCGCCAACAGCCTCGTTCTCAACGGCGGCACCATCGCTGACGCCGCCGGTAATGCCGCCACACTCACCCATAGCGCTGTTGCCGACAACAACGGGTATCTGGTGGACACCACGGCCCCAACAGCCCCAACGGTCAACGCACTTCGGACCACCGCGACCCAACCCACAATCTCGGGGACTGCCGCGCTGCAAAGCGGTGAATCACTGTCAGTGGTCGTCAACGGAGCGACATATAACAACGTCACTGTCACCGGCGGCACGTGGAGCATCAATACAGCGACAGCCACACCTTCCAGCGGAATCCTTGGCAGCTTTGTCAATGGAACCTCCTACAACGTAACGGCCACCGTCACTGATGCAGCAGGCAACGCCACCGCGGATGCAACATCCAATGAGATAACGATCGATCAGACCGCTCCCACGGTCAGCAGCGTGGCGATCAGCTCCGCCTCGGGCCTGCTGAACAGCACCCTCAACACCGGAGATACCGTCAATGTGACGGTGACGATGAGCGAGGCGGTCACCGTGACCGGAACTCCTCAGCTCACGCTCAACGTGGGCGGCACGAATCGCACGGCCACCTACCTCTCGGGCTCCGGTTCCTCGGCTCTCGTCTTCCAGTACGCGATCCAGGCGGGTGATACCGACACCAACGGCATCAGCATCGCCGCCAACAGCCTGGCGCTGAATGGCGGCACGATCGTCGACCTTGCCGGCAACGCCGCCACCACGCTCACCCACGCGGCTGTCGCCGACAACAACGGGTATCTGGTAGACACCACGGATCCCACCATCAGCTCCGTCACCATCACGGGCACCGACGGCAACCTCGCGGTTGGGGAAGTAATCACCGTCACGGTCGCCACCTCGGAAGCCGTCACGGTCACCGGTACGCCCACCTTCGCCATTGCCGTTGGCAGCAACACCCGATCCGCGTCCTATGTCGCCGGGTCCTCCACCAGCACGTTGCTCGTCTTCCGCTACACCATCGTCAGCGGCGATGCCGACACCTCAGGTGGCATCACCGCTGGGGCCAATGCCATCACCGGCACGATCACCGATGCGGCTGGCAACAGCCTCGACACCACCAACACCACCGTTGCCGCCTCCGCCAATGCGATCGTTGTCGACGGCACCGCGCCCACGGTCAGCGGCATCGCCTACGGCACCAACGACGGCAATCTCTCCGCCAACGAAGCCGTCACCCTGGTGGTGAGCTTCAGCGAAGTCGTCAACGTCACGGGCACCCCCACCATTGCCCTCAACAACGACGGCACCGCCACCTACAGCGCCGGCTCGGGCACGTCCACCCTCACCTTCACCTACACCCCATCCGGCAACCAGTCGATCGCCGATCTGGCGACGGCCAACACCAGTGCCTTCACCGGCACGATCACCGATGCCGCCGGAAACGCCGTCGTGGCGACGGGTTTCAACGCCGTCAATCCAACCGGCACCCTCGCTGTCGACACGGTCGCCCCCACGGTCACCATCAGCGACAACATCACGGGCACCGCCAAGATCGGGGACACGATCACCTTCACGTTCACCTTCTCAGAGGCGGTCACAGGCTTCAGCGCCGATGCCATCACGATCGGCAATGGCAGCAAGGGAACCTTTATCGCCCAGAGCAGCACCCTCTACACCCTGGTGGTCACGCCCACCAGCGGTTCCTCCGGCAGTGTCACCGTCAATGTGGCCGCCGGTGCGGCCTTTGATGCAGCCGGCAACGGCAACACAGCCCCGGCGCCGTACACCCAGGCGTTCGACACGTTGGCGCCATCGGCCCTCACCCTGACGGGAACCGACACGGGCCTGAGCAACAGCGACGGCATCACGGGCAACGGCACCTTCACCATCACCGGCCTGGAAGCCGGGGCCACCTGGCAATTCAGCAGCAACAGCGGCGGCAGCTGGACCAGCGGCACCGGCACCTCCTTCACGTTGCTGGATGGCACCTATGCCAGCGGCAGCATCCAGGTGCGCCAGAGCGATGCCGCAGGCAATGTCAGCGCCACCACCTCCACCACCCAGCAGTGGATCATCGATTCCACGGCTCCCACTCTTACTGCGATCTCCACGTCCAGTTCGCCCGGCACTGCCGGCACCGGAATCCTGCTGAATAGCGGCGTCGTCATCACGTTCAGTGAGGCGATTTATGCCAATGGGGGCACTGTCACCATTTCGATCGGCAGCAGCGGGCAAGGAACCGCAGTTTCGACACTGACACTGACAACAGGAACTTCCAGCGGATCCTCAACCGGAACACTGAGCACGACTTGGGCAATTGCCGGCAACAAACTGCTCATCCAGCTGGCAACAGGACAGTGGACAGCGAGTAACACTTACAACATTGACATCAGCGCCGCGGCATTGCAGAACGCCGTGGGTGGCACTTATGCGGGTATCAACTCCTCTGCCAACGGCGGTCTGCGGTTCACCACCGCAGCCAGCGGCACCGACAACACAGCACCCACGACCTCGGTCACGAGTCTGGCCTTTTCCGCCGACACTGGCGCCAACGGCACCACAAACACCGACTTCAACACCCGCACCGCCGCCCAGACCATCAGCGGCACCCTCAGCAGTGCGCTGGGCAGCGACCAATTAGTTCAGATCTCCCTCGACAACGGCGCAACCTGGCTGTTTGCCGATGCCAGCGCCGGCACCAGCTTCCTGCTTCGTGAAGTCACCCTCACAGGCAGCCATACGCTGCAGGCCCGCGTCATTGATTCCGCCAATCTTGCCGGTCCGGTCACGAGCCAAGCCTATGTGCTGGACACCACCGCGCCCACCACCACCATCGCCAGTGCGGCCTTTTCCGCCGATACCGCCGCCAACGGCACCACAAACACCGACTTCAACACCCGCACCGCCGCCCAGACCATCAGCGGCACCCTCAGCGCCAACCTCCAGAGCGATGAAACCGTCTGGGTGTCGTTGAACAACGGCAGCACCTGGACTGCTGCCAACGCCACCGTCGGACTGAACACCTGGTCCCTCAGCGGCGTCACCCTCACCGGCAGCAACACTCTCCAGGTCAAGGTCTCTGATACCGCAGGCAACGACGGCGCTCTCTACAGCCAGGCCTACGTCCTCGACACCACCGCGCCCACCACCTCCATCGCCAGCGCGGCCTTCTCCGCCGATACCGCCGCCAACGGCACCACCAACACCGACTTCAACACCCGCAATGCCGCCCAGACCATCAGCGGCACCCTCAGTGCCAACCTCCAGAGCGGTGAAACGGTCTGGGTGTCGTTGAACAACGGCAGCACCTGGACCGCCGCCAACGCCATCGTCGGCCAGAACACCTGGTCCCTCAGCGGCGTCACCCTCACCGGCAGCAACACCCTCCAGGTCAAGGTCTCCGATACCGCAGGCAACGACGGCGCTCTCTACAGCCAGGCCTACGTTCTCGACACCACCGCGCCCACCGTCACCTCCGTCGACATCACGGGCACGGGAATCAGCTCCGGGTCCGGAACGCTCAAGGCCGGGTCCGTCGTCACCCTCACCCTCAACACATCCGAGGCTGTGACGATCAGCGGTGGCAGCCCCACCCTGACCCTCAGCTCCGGTGGCACCGCCACTTACCTCTCCGGCTCCGGCGGCACCGCCCTGGTCTTCACCTACACCGTCGGCGGCAACGACAACACCGCCGACCTACAGATCACCGCCTTCAACACTGGCGGCGCCACGCTCACCGATGCCGTCGGCAACAGCCTCAACACAGCCGGGGCGGTCACCAACCCTGCCGGCACCCTGGAAATCGATACGGTCGCCCCCAATGTCGGCACCGTCTCCTTCCTCTCGGTCTCCTCCGGGGCGCTGGACACCAACACCATCGATGCCGTCACCAACCAGGCTTCCGGCACTGTCACCTTCTCCTACACAGGCAACAACCTCGGCTCCGGGGAATCCTTCCAGTACTCCATCAACGGCGGCAGCACCTGGAGCAGCTCCAATCTCACGGTCGACACCGCCAACAAGCGCGTTGCAATCAGCGGCCTGACCCTGAGCGGCAGCCCAACGGTGGCGCTGCGGGCGATTGATGCCGCCGGCAACACCACAAGCCTGGCGTCGCAGACGATCACCTACGACGGCACGGCTCCCAGTGTCGGCACGGTGTCCTTCTCCTCTGTCAGTGAAGGTGCTCTGGATACGACGCCGAATGCGGTGACGAACCAGGCGACAGCCTCGGTGGTCTTCACCTACAGCGGCAATGATCTTGGTGCTGGTGAAGTCTTCCAGTACTCGACTGATAACAGCACCTGGACGAGTATCGCGGCGGGTTCAGTCAATACAACGGACAATACGGTCACGATCAGCGGCCTGAATGTCTCAGGCAGCCCGACGGTCTACCTGCGGGCGCTCGATGCCGCCGGCAACGCCACCCTGGCATCCCAGGCGATCACCTACGACGCCACTGCACCTGGCGTTGGCACTGTCGCGTTCGTGTCCGTCTCCTCCGGCGCACTGGACAGCAACACCAGCGATGCCGTCACGAACCAGGCCAGCGGCTCTGTCGTCTTCTCGTATTCAGGATCGAACCTGGGTACAGGTGAATCGTTCCAATACTCCACCGACGGAACGAATTGGACATCCACCAACCTCGCCGTCAATACGACGAGCAAGCAGGTCACGATCAGCAGCCTAACGCTTTCAGGCAGCCCGACGATCTCTCTGCGTGCGATTGATGCGGCGGGGAACACGACCACTGCGGTGTCGCAGGCGATCACCTACGACGGGACGGCACCAACCGTCACTCCGGATGCGCAATCGGTCGCTCTGATTGAAGCCGGTGGCGTCAACAATGCTGTTGCCGGCACCGATGCAGCCACGATCACAATAGCTAAATCCGATGTGCTGAGTGGCACCAGCTTCGATACCACCTACCTCACTGCCAACGGTTGGGATCTTGCAAGCGGCACCACCTACAGCCGCACCGGCATCTACGGCACCGCTTCCTTCAATACCACTACCGGCGTTGTCAGCTATAGCCTTGACAACAGCGATGCCGATACCCAGGCTCTCGCGCAGGGGCAGCAGGTCAACGACACCTTCGGGGTGATCCGGGTCGTCGATGCTGCTGGCAACGTCACCGATTCGGCGCCGATCAGCTTTGCGATCACCGGTGCCAATGACGCTCCGATCAGCACAAACGGCAGCATCAGCTCCCATGTCGGCGGGGTTTACACCTTCACCGAAGCCAACTTCTGGACTGGCAGCGGCCCCAGCAAGAGCGATGTCGACAGCGACTGGGGTGCCGTCAGGATCATGGCTCTGCCTGCATCAGGCACTCTCCACCGCTTTACCACCAGCTGGGTGAATGTCGCCGCTGGCGATGAAATCAGTGCCGCCGATATCATGGCTGGCCGGCTTCGTTATGTCGCACCCAATAACGCTACCCCTGCCACTGGCTACAGCTCCTTCACCTTCCAGGTCAAGGACAACAGCGGCGCCACCGATGGCAGCGCCTACAGCACCACCAGCACCCTCACGGTCAACCTGCTCAGCGCTCGTGGCCCCAGCCAGACGGTCCCCGGCGAACAGTTCATCAACGAAGACAGCACCTACACGTTCGGCTCCGGCCTCGCGATCAGCTTCCCGGCCGCCACCAATTCCGATGGCCTCGGTGCCACCGTCGCCAACGACATCATCACCACGGTGTCGATCGCCGAGAACTATTCCGGCACCCTCTCAATCGCCCCCGGCACCACCGGCGGCGCCACCGTCACCGGCAGCGGCACCAGCCTCAGCCTGCGCGGCACGGTCGACCAGATCAACACCACCCTCGCCGCCCTCATCTTCACCCCCGCTGCCAACGCCTTCGGCGATCAGCGCATCACCGACAAGAGCATCCCGGGAAGCAGCACCTACGGCCGCATTGAGCTCGTCACCACCAACGTCCCGGCCACCGTCAACGGCGTCACCCAGTTCACCTACATCGCCGACATCGACACCGTCGACATCAACGTCGCGCCGATCGAGGACGAGGCCACTGGCACTCTCGCCATCACAGGCACCGCACAAGAAGGTGGCAGCCTGGTTGCCGCGCTGACGGCTGTCAACGATCCCGATGGTGCGATCACCACTACCACCTATCAGTGGCAGGAAAACATCGGTGGCATCTGGACCAATCTCTCCGGCAAAACCAGCTTCACCCTGAACATCCCTGATGATCAGAGTTACGTCGGTAAGCAGGTCCGCGTCGTTGCCACCACCACCGACGTATTGAGTGGGACCACGGAGTTCATTAGTGACGGGCAGACGATTGTCAATGTTGATGATCCCGTTGTCCTGAGCGACAGCAACACCGCCGCTAACACCGTCGCGGAAGATGCCGCCATCGGCTCCGTGGTAGGCATCACCGCCTTCGCCACCGACGCCGACGCCGGCGCGACGATCACCAGCTACAGCCTCACCGAAAACGCCGGTGGTCGCTTCGCGATCGATGCCAACACCGGTGTGGTAACGGTCGCCGGCGCGCTCGATTACGAGACCGCCACCAGCCACTCGATCACCGTCAAGGCCGTCAGCTCCGATGGCTCCGAGAAGGAAGAGTCCTTCACGATTACTGTCATCAATGTCGATGATGCGCCGCCCACCATCACCTCAGCCGCCACCGCGGCGGCGAACGAAAACCAGAACGTTCTCTATACCGCCTCCGCTACCGACGACGACGACATCAGCGCCGGCATCACCTGGAGCCTGAGCGGTACCGATGCTGACTTGCTGGACATCAGC
>Ga0068877_10000108_pt1 | contig 68919 bp, 62 predicted proteins | sample NOAtaG_FD_66437 | JGI IMG/M metagenome (GOLD analysis project Ga0068877, IMG submission 66437) | Freshwater lake microbial communities from Lake Erie, under a cyanobacterial bloom - NOAA_Erie_Diel6S_1000h metaG | ecosystem: Environmental > Aquatic > Freshwater > Lake | place: USA: Ohio, Lake...
CGCGCCGTCAGCGGCCCGGCTGCGCCGCGCCTTCCTGCCTGTCCGCGCGCCGCTTGCCGGCGCCGCCCAGCACCACGCGGAACCGCAGGGGCAGGAATACGTTGCTGTAGTCCGGTTCCAGCGCGTTGTCGGCAAGGCAACCCGGGCACTGCGCCAGCCAGGTGCCGCCGGCCAGGCGAGGCGGGGCCAGCGGGGCGGTGTCGCACGTGGCGCAATGAAGTATTTGCATCGGACTCTCCCTTGCCTGTCGGCGGCGCGCGCGGCGCCTGCTGTCGCGATTATGGGTGGGCCACGCGACGGCCGGTGTGCGAATTCGCACGTTTGACATCAATTTACGAACCCGACGGCCGGTTTCTTGAAAAGTATCGATGCTGCGCCGCGCCAGTGGCGGCATGGTTCGAGCCCGCCTGCGCCTAGAATGCGGAGCTCCATGGCACACAACCTTCCAGGCGAGTCCGGCGCATCCGGTCGCATGGCGCGGCGCTTCGGCACGCTGGGCGTGCGCTTGGCCGGCCTCGATCCGACCTTGCGCGGCATGCTGTGGACCATCGCCGCCGGCCTGATCTTTTCGCATCTCAACGCGCTGCTGCGGGTCTTGTCGATCCAGCTCGATCCGTTCCAGGCGCAGTTCCTGCGCTACCTGTTCGGCTGCCTGGTCATGCTGCCGCTGGTGGTGCGCAGCGGGCTTTCCGCTTACTGGCCCAAGCGTCCGGCCGGCCAGTTCGCACGCGGGTTCGTCCATGCCGTGGGCTTGTGGTTGTGGTTCGCGGCGCTGCCGCATGTGCCCATGGCCGACATGACCGCGCTGGGCTTCACCGGCCCGATTTTCATCATGATCGGGGCTTATCTGTTTTTCCGCGAGCCAATGCGCTGGGACCGCTGGGTCGCCGCGCTCGTCGGCTTTTCCGGCGTCCTGGTGGTGGTCGCTCCCAATCTCACCGGCGGCGGCGGGCATTACCAACTGGTCATGCTCGCGTCCGCACCGGTGTTCGCGGCGTCGTTCCTGTTGACCAAGTCACTGACCCGCAACGAGAGCACCGGCGTGATCGTGGTCTGGCAGGCGATTTCGGTGGCCATCTTCAGCCTGCCGGTGGCGGTGCTGAACTGGCACCCGGTGTCGGGTCCGCAGTGGCTGGGCTTTGTCGCCTGCGGCGTCCTCGGCAGCCTGGGCCACTACTGCCTGACCCGCTCGTTCCATGTGGCCGACATCTCCGCGACCCAGTCGGTCAAGTTTCTCGACCTGTTGTGGGCCTCGTTCATCGGCTGGGCGGTGTTTTCCGACGTACCCAGCCTCACCACGCTGGCGGGCGGGCTGGTGATCGCGGTGTCGACGCTCTGGATCGCGCGCCGCGAGGCGCGCACACGCGCCCCGGCGGGGCGCTAGCTAGCTCGGGTTGATCCCCTCGGCCACCAGCAGGCGTGCCTGCGTCGCCGGGATGTTGAGCAGGCTGGCGAGCGCGGCGTAGTCGTCGGGCAGGGCCGGATTGTCCCAACCGTTGGCAGAATGGCGCGCCAGCGCGACCGCCAGATTGACGTTGCGCACCTTGGGGTCGGCTCCCGCGTTCTCGTCGACGATGCGTACCAGCAATTCCGGAAGGTGCCAGCGCGCCAGCAGCTCGTGTTCGAGCTGGTTGATTTCGACGTTGAGCACGGCGCGCTGCGCCGCGCTGCTGCGCAGGCCGGGGCGGGCGCTCAGTTCATCCTGGACGCGCTGAGCGAGTGCGGGCGCGACGCACCAGATGAGCATTTCGGCGAAATCGTGCAGCAGCGCCGCGGTGGCGATGATTTCCGCGTCAAAATCGTTGCGCCGCACCGCCCAGTCGAACGCGTAGGCCGAGGCCCGCTGGGCGCGGGTCAGGACCATGTTGAGGCCGTTCAGAAAACTCTGCGTCATGCCCGCGGGCGGCGCGACCGGCTGCAGGTCCGCGAACGTGCGGAAAAACGGCGGAATGCCCATCATCACGATGCAGCCGGTGACGCTTTCGATGTCGGTCAGTTGCGAGCCGCGCCGCAGCGAAGCGATGTGGCGGTACAGCTTCACGCACATCAGGGGGTCACGCATGACTATATCGGCGATGCCCTGCGCATCGACGTTCTCCTCGTCGGCGGCCAGGGCGGACAGCGCGGCGACGGTCTCCGGCAGCACCGGAATCCGCACTCGCGACAGATGGTCGGACCAGGCGGCGAGGTCGCGCAAGGGGGCGTTGAGCAATGCGGGGATGTCCATGGTCAAAACACCTCGGTATGGCTCATGTTATCGGCAGTGAAGCTGGCCGATGAAGGGTTTCCCGTTGATGCGCCGCCGCAACGTCCCGCCACGGTACAACTGCGAGGTCGCAGTGTGCTGTCCCCGGCTGGGCTGACGGTACCGGCATATGCCGGCGGCGGCCGGGTCGGTCCCGGGTTTCCAAGCGATCCGGCGGCGTCTCATGGCGCGGCGCCGATGGCGACGACCACCTTGCCCCGGGCCTCGCGCTCGCGGATCAGGCGCATGGCCTCGCGATGGTCATCCAGCGGGACGATGTGGGAGACGTGCGGCTTCAGGGCGCCGGCGGCGGTCCAGTCGTACAGGTCGCGCATCATGCCGCGCATCTGCGCCTCGTAGCGGGCGCGTGCGTCGCTCGGGCCCCATCCGTAGTACAAACCCATGTTGTGTCCGAGCACGGCGATATTTTTCACCAGCAACAGGTTGGCAGGCGCCTGCGGAATGCGTCCGCCGGCGAAACCCACGCTGACCAGACGCCCGAAGGGCCGCAATGTGCGGATGATGGCGTCGAAGGCATCGCCGCCCACCATGTCGATGGCCACATCCACGCCGCGCCCGTCGGTCGCCGCCATCACTTCGTCGCGCAGGTGCGCATAACCGACGGCGACGTGCGCGCCGTGCGCGACGGCGAAGGCCTGCTTGTCCGGCGTACTCGCCACCGCGATGACACGCGCCCCCAGGTGGCGTGCGAGTTCCACCGCCGCCACGCCGACCGCACCCGCCGCGCCCGTGACCAGCACCGTATCGCCGGCCGCTACGCGGGCGCGCCAGCACAGTGCGCCATAAGCGGTGCCGTAGGCGTTGGGCAAGTGGATGGCGGGGATCAGGTCAAGTTTTGTACCGTGTTCGCGGGGCAGGGGATAAACGGTTTCCGCGCGCATGACCACCTGCTCGGCCAGCCCGCCCCAGTCGGGAATGGCCAGCACGCGCTCGCCGGGCCTGACCGAGGTCACGTCCGGACCGGTCTCGAGCACCGTACCGGCCACCTCGGTGCCGGGCGTGAAGGGCATCGGATAGGCGCGCTGGTACTTGCCGGCGACCTGCAGGCTCATGGCGAAGCTCACGCTGGCGTAGGCGACGGCGATGCGCACGCCGTTCGGCACCATGGGCGGCGGCGCGATGTCCTCGATGCTCAGTTCGTTCCAGTCGCATGGCTGATGACACACGAGTGCGCGCATCGCGGTCATGCCCGGCATGTTGGAGCGGCACCGGCTTTCAAGAGCATGAAGCGCGCGGCCGTAGCGGCCGCCGTTGCGGCGGGCACGCGTTCATCGCCTCCGGACGGCGGGGTCACAATGCCGGATCCTTGACAAACAGGGTCTGCAGCGGTGTCGGGCCGTCCTGGCGGCTCCAGTGGCCGTGAACCGCCGGGTCGAAGGCGGCGCCGGCCGGCAGGGTATCGGCCGAATAGAAATGCTCACCGGGACCGAACGAGCGGGTGCTGCCGTCCTGCAACCCGATCTCCATGCGCCCGGCGAGGATGAATACCCATTGCGGTGTAGGGGTGCAGTGGAACTGGCTGCGAAAGCCGACCGGGCTCATGCGCAGCTGATAGCCGGCGCCGGGGAAGACCTGCGACAGCATCGCCTGCGCGGACCCTTCGCCGAGCGGTATCTGCTCCTCGCGGAAGCGGGCTCGTCCGTCGGCGCCGGTGAACAGGATGACCTTGGTGAATGCGTGCATGAGGCGGCCTTTCTAGACTAAAAGCGGCCGGCCTGGAAGTCGCTGATCGCCTGGCGGATTTCGTCGTGTGTGTTCATCACGAACGGGCCATACTGGACGATCGGCTCGTTGAGCGGGCGACCGGCTACAAGAATGAAGCGCCCGGGCGCCGCGCCGGCGGACGCCAGCACACGGGTGCCCGCGGCGAGCACTGCAAGGCGGTTTTTGCCGATCGGGGTCGCAGGCTCGCCGAAACCGACCTCGCCTTCGAACACGTACGCGAAGGCGGTGTGTCCCGCAGGAATCGCGTGGGTGAAGCGGCTGCCCGCGGGCAGCAAGACGTCCAGGTAGGTCGGATCCGTGGCCACTGCGCGCACCGGCCCGGTGGCGCTGTCGACGCGACCCGCGAGCACCCTGACGGTGGCGCCGCCGCTGTCGGCGACCACCGGCACGTCGTGGGCCGGAATGTCCTGGTAGCGCGGAGCGCACATCTTGTCGGCGGCGGGCAGGTTGACCCATAGCTGGAAACCGGCCATGCGGCCTGATTCCTGCAGCGGCATCTCGGAATGCACGATGCCGCGGCCGGCGGTCATCCATTGCACGCTGCCCGGGCCGAGGTCGCCGGCATTGCCCTTGTTGTCCTGGTGCCGCATGCGCCCGGCCAGCATGTAGGTGACAGTCTCGAATCCGCGGTGCGGGTGGTCGGGAAAGCCGGCGATGTAGTCACCCGGCGTTTCGCTGCCGAAGGCGTCGAGCATGAGGAAGGGGTCGAGGTTCTGCAGTTGGGGCTGGCCGATCACCCGCAGCATCCTGACACCGGCCCCGTCGCTGGTGGGCATGCCTTGCACCGTGCGGGCGACGTGGCGGACGGGGTTGTCAGCGCTGGCATTCATGTGGGGTTAGCTTTCATGGGTCGCTGCGCCGGTATGGCGCCAGACCGCATGATATTCAAGCCCGGGCGATCGCGCCGGCGCCGACCGGCCCCCATGCCGCGACGCTGGCGGCGATTTCGCTGTTCTCCATCGCGCGCAGCGCCTGCTTGCGCACGCCGTACAACAATTCGCCCGCGGCCGGCGTGTCGGGAAGCAGCTCGGCATGCTTGTCGCGCACCCAGTCGAGGAAGGCGGCACACAGCGCGTCGAAACGCGGGTCGCGCAGCGCCTCGGCCAAGGCCAGCAGGCGGGCCCATGCCCACGCGCGCGGTTGCTCGGCAACCCGCTCGACGAGCATGGTCAGCACCCGCTGGTGATCGCCATTGATGATGCAAAGGTCGATGTAGCCCGACATGTCGCCATCGGAGAGTTCATGGGTCGACAGAGCGACGGATTCGATCAAGGGTATGCTTGTTTCGAGCTGGCGGCGCGGGTCCGCCGCGCTCATGGATTGCAGGTTCTCGATGCCGGTGGCGAAACCGCTATGCAGGATGTCGGCCGGGCCCGGCGATACGTGACGCAGGGCCGCCGCGGGCGGGTCCGCCCGCATGTCGCCCGGGAGGCGCGTTTGCCGCGCCGGTTTCCTGTGGGCGATCAATTCCCGGATGCGGGCAACCTCCGCCTCCTGTTCTGCTGGCGGAATGGGCGGCAGCCGAATGCCGGTATCCCCGCCCTCGAGCGCGCTCGAACTTGGCTCCGCGACGCCGGATCCCGCGCTGGTCAGTCCCGGCATGGCCCTCATGATCTCCACCAGCGGGCTTCGCGAGGGCAGGCGATGGCGCACGGTCCGCAGTTCGCGCACGAGCGGGAGCATCGCATCGCAGGGTATGCGTATGCGCTCGCGATTGCGCCTGATGGTGATCTCCAGGTTGGCCAGATTGGGCAGCGCCAACCGTGCGTCGGGAAGTCGCAGGATCGCCTTGAGGTCGAGTAGGTAAAGCCTGCGCTTGCGCGGGTCGAGCGAAAAGACGTACTCGGCCGGCCGTACAGTGCCTGGCCGGTGGCTGCCGATGAATTTTTTCAGGATGGCGAGAATCGGATTCCTGCGCAGCGGGCTGTCCGGCATGGGAGCGTTTGTCGTGCTGTGACTGCATCAGAAGAGTGTGACCTCTGCTTCGGGGGTGACGGCTTCCTGGAGATGGCCGGCAGCGGCGAGGACTTCAAAATTGCATACCCTGTTGCGGCCATTGCGCTTGGCGAAGTACAGCGCCGCGTCGGCACGGCCTACCGCTACCGAGGGCATCACTTCGCCACGGATGCGGGTGTAGCCGATGCTCGCGGTGACCCGCCCGACGCGCGGGAAGTCGTAGCGCTCGATGGATGCGCGAAAGCGCTCCAGAACGGCGGCGGCGCCGGCGGAATTGCAGGGCGACAGGACAATGACGAATTCCTCCCCGCCGAAGCGGAACAGCCGATCCTCCATGCGGAAGCCGCGCATCATCAGGCGCGCCAGCAGGATCAGCACTTCATCGCCGTACAGGTGGCCAAAATGGTCGTTGATACGCTTGAAGTGATCGATGTCGATTACCGCCAGCCAGTGGTGGTGGTCCGGCCTCGACGGGCCGCGTCGGGTGCTGGCGTGATCCGGCTGATCGGATGACTCGCGCTGCATCGCCAGGATGTGGTGAATGCGGGCTTCGAAGGTCTTGCGATTGAAAAGGCCGGTCAGCATGTCGCATTCGGCGTCGGTGATCAGATTGATGTGGTTCTGGTAGACCTTGAGAAAGGTGCTGATCCACCATGGGCGCCTGGTAGATGCGTCCGCGTAGCGCAAGGTCACCACGCCGGCCAGGCCGCGCGCGTCGACCAGGGCGTGCGCGACTATCCTGGGGTCGACCATGACCGAGTCGGTCAGCCGGGAGGCGGCCGAGAGCGCGGCGACGGCGCCTGCGAGGTTCTCCTCGGCGACCGGCCAGGGGCCTTCGGGATCGACCGGCTGCGGCTCGCAATCCTTCGTGGCCACCAGCATCGGCAGCATCCGCTCGTCGGACCGGCAATGCAACGTGATTTCCTCGGCGCCGCACAAGTCGGCCAGGATGCGCAGCATGGCCACCTGCATGCGATCGCGGTCGCGTTCGAGGCTGAGGTGCTCAAGCGCGCCTAGCACGATGAGCGCGCTTTCGGATACTCCCATGGACGTCGTTGTTCCATGGAGCGATTGTTCGTGCGACGTTGCGATCGCTGCGGGAGGGTGGGCGTGGGTCACGGCGAAGGCGATCGCAAGAAGCTCTGGGTCTTATAACGGCGTGCCGGCCGAAAAACTGAAACGTCTTCCCGCCGTGGACGGGCTTGCCGCAAAGTCCCCGTATGATCGAGGGCCTCAGGTCAGCCGGCGATTGATCGCCAGACCCTCCTCCCTGCAAAATGCCGCGCCCGTGACCTCCAAACCCATTCCCCGCTGGCTCGGGGTGGTCCTGATGCTCGGGATCGCCACGACATTCGGCAGCAACCATGTGGCCGCGCGCATCGCCTTCGACCACGGCGCCAACGTCACCACGGCCGTCGCATTCCGCTCCGTGGGCACCGCCCTGGCCGTTCTGGCGCTGCTCCTGGCCAACGGAGTCCCGCTCAAGCTGTCCGCGGCAACCCGCGGCCGCGCGATGGTCATCGGCTGCGCGCTGGCGGTCCAGAGCGTCTGCATTTACTCGGCGGTGGCGCGGATTCCGGTGGCCCTGGCGCTCTTGGTGTTCAACACCTTTCCTCTGATTCTCTCCCTCCTGTCCTGGGCCGCTGGGGCTGAGCGTCCGACCCGGCGCATGCTTGCGATGATGCCGGTGGCGCTGGCAGGCTTGGCGCTGGCGCTGGACGCGGGCGGCTGGAGCGGGCGCAACGCGGCGGGTTTTGCTGGCCGCTGGGCCGAGATCGGCGCGGGCGTGGTGCTCGCCCTGGGTGCGGCCATGGCCTTCGCTGCTGCGCTTTTTCTCACGACCCGCTGGCTGGCCGATGTGGATGGCCGCATGCGCAGTTTCATGACCATGGGCACGGTGGGCGTCCTTGCGGTCGTCGCGGGGTTTTCCACGGGCAGTTTCGTGCTGCCGCGCGATGCCACCGGCTGGATGGGCATCGCAGCGCTGACGGTGTTGTATTGCATATCGATCACATCCCTGTTCGTCCTGTTGCCGCGCCTGGGCGCGGTCAACAACGCCGCGCTGATGAACTTCGAGCCGATCGCGGTCCTGTTCCTCGCCTGGGCGATTCTTGACCAGGCGGTGGCCCCGCTGCAGATCGCCGGCGCCGCCGTTGTCATCGGTGCCATCGTCGCGATGGCCACCGGCAAGCGCTGAACGGGCATGCCGGCTGCCCGTCGGGGGGTGCGCCGGCTGAGCCGCGCCGCCCGCCTTGAGCGGCGGCGCTGGCGCTGCCTCCGCTGGCGCTGCCTCCGCTGGCGCTGCCTCCGCTGGCGCTGCCTATAATGGTGTGCATATTGTTCTTGCCGCGCGGATCGTGACTCGACAGCCCAGCCGCATTCCGCCTTCGCACACCGGCGCCGCGCGGGACGCCGAAGCTGCCGGGCATGCGCATCCGGCCGGTGCGCCAGCGGCCATGGCGCTGGCCCTGGTGCTCACCGGCGGTTATGCCGCGATCGAGGCGCTGTTTGGCTGGTGGGCCAATTCCCTTGCGCTGATCTCGGATGCCGGACACATGGCCGCCGATGCCGGCGCACTGGGCATCGCGCTCCTCGCCGCGCGCCTGGCGACGCGGCCGGCGGGCGAGCGCAATTCCTACGGCTACGGCCGTGCCGAAATTGTCGGCGCCTTTGTCAACGGCCTCACCATGCTGGCCATCGTTGTCTGGATCGCGGTCGAGGCGGTGGTGCGGATATTCAATCCCCTGCCCATCGCCGGCGGCACGGTGATGCTGGTGGCCGCACTGGGGCTGGCGGTCAACCTGGGGGTATTGTGGCTGCTTACCCGCCAGACCGGGCATGGCCATGCCCATGCCGGACACGCCCACCATCATGGCAATCTGAATACGCGCGCCGCCGTCGTGCACGTGCTGGGCGACCTGCTCGGTTCGGTGGCCGCACTCATCGCGGGCGCGGTGGTGCACTACACCGGGTGGAGCATGGTCGATCCGCTTCTTTCGGTGCTGGTGGCGATCCTGATATTGCGGTCGACCTGGCGCGTCCTTGCCGAGTCGACCGGGGTGTTGATGGAGGCGGTGCCGAGCGGCGTCGACTATGCCGAGGTCGGACGCTTCCTTGCCGGTCTGGAGGGCGTGGTGTCGGTGCACGACCTGCATGTATGGCAAATGAACCCCGCAAGCCGGGCCCTTTCCGCGCATATCCTGCTCGCCAGCGTCGATGCCTGGCCGCGGGTGCTCGGGCGGGCGCGCGCGGAACTGCGGCGACGCTTCGCCATCGACCATGTGACCCTGCAACCCGAATGGCTGCCGGTTCACCGCAAAGGCAGGGTGATTCCGCTCAAACAGGAAGGGATCGCCGCGCAGCACCCGCCCCATGACCATGCCGCGCATCACGATCACCGGCACGAGCACCCTCACTGAACCGACCGCAAGGAAGACATCTCATGCAAGCCAACCCCCTCGATGGATTCGTCGTCGACCGTGCCGCCATCGGCTACATCGGCGAAGGCCTGCAGCGCCCCGAATGCATACTGGCCGAACCCGATGGCACGCTGTGGAGCGCGGATGCGCGCGGCGGCGTAATGAAACTGCGCCATGACGGCACGCAGGTCTTCATCGGCCAGCGCGCCAACCAGCGCTTCGGCGCGGCCAGCACCGCTTCGGCGGTCGACCTGGAGACCAAGTTCACCCAGGGCACACTGCCCAACGGTCTGGCCTTCGCCGCCAACGGCGACATCCTGATTTCCAATTTCGGCACGGATCTTCTCGAGGTCATGACCCGCGACGGCGCGACCCGCACGCTCTACGACCGCATCGACGGCATGCCGATCGGCAAGGTCAATTTCGTGCTGCGCGACTCGCAGGACCGCATCTGGATCACCGTTTCCACCCGCGTCAATCCCTGGACCACAGCGGCGGCCAGTCGGGTGCGCGACGGCTATATCGCCGTGGTGGACGGCAAGGGCATTCGCGTGGTCGCCGACGGCTTCTGCTTCACCAACGAAATCCGCATGGACGCGCGGGAAGAATGGCTGTACATCGTCGAGACCACCGGGCCGCACATCACGCGCATGCGCGTGGGCGCGGACGCCAGCCTGTCCGCGCGCGAGATTTTCGGGCCCGCCAACCTGGGGGGTTATCCGGACGGCATCGCCTTCGACAGTTTCGGCAACCTCTGGTGCACGCTGGTGATGATCGACCAGGTCATCGCGCTCACGCCGGAAGGCGACAAGCGGTTGCTGCTCGATGACTCCAAGCCGGCCATGCTCAAGGCCTTCCAGGACGCGATGAACGGCCATGCCATGACCAGCGAACTGATGCTGGCCACCCGCGGCACCATCGCGCCGTGGATGGCGTCGATCACCTTTGGCGGCGCCGACCTCAGGACGGTCTACATCGGCAGCCTGATGGGTACGCGCATTCCGTACTTCGCATCCCCGGTGCCGGGCCTGCCGATGGTGCACTGGAAATGATGCGCCGGAGGTACGCATGGCGAGGGCTCGCGGCCGCCATGCTGATGGCTGCGGCAGGCATCGCCGGCGCGGCCAATCTCGCCGCCGGACCGATGGCCGGGCATCGCGATGCGCGCTCCACGCTGATCTGGCTGCAGGCCGACGGGACGGCGACGGCGCGCCTCGAATACTGGGAGGACGGTGACGACAGGCGCCGCCGCGCCACCGAGCCGGTGCGCCTTGCGGCGGCGACCGATTTCGTGGCCCAGTTCGCCATCGGCGACCTCGCCCCTGGCACCACCTACCGTTACCGCGTGCTTCTGGATGGGCGCGAGGCGCGCGTGGCCCAGCCGCTTTCGTTCCGTACCGAAGCGCTATGGATGTGGCAGAAGCATTCGTCCAGCGCCGCCCAGGGCCATGCCCCGCGCGACTTCCGTGTCGCCTTCGGCAGTTGCGCCTATGTGAACGACCCGCCCTTCGACCGCGCCTCCCGGCCATCCGGCCCGTATGGCGGCGGCTACGCCATCTTCGACAGCATCGCCCGCAGCAAGCCCGACATGATGCTCTGGCTGGGCGACAACATCTACCTGCGCGACGCGGACGTCGGCAGCCCCGCCGGCATCGCGCAGCGCTACCGCCACGACCGCGCGTTGCCGGAACTGCAGGCCCTGTTGCGCACGGGCAACCACTATGCCATCTGGGACGACCATGACTTCGGCCCGAACGACGCCAACGCCAGCTACACCTACAAGGCCGATTCGCTGGAGGTGTTCCGGCGCTACTGGCCCAACGGCGCCGGCGGCATGCCGGGCGTGCCGGGGATCTTCCGCGTGGTCAGCCACTATGACGTCGATTTCTTCCTCCTCGACGGCCGCTTCAATCGCGATGCGGACGCCGCGCAGGGACTGGCCGGCAAGTCCATGCTGGGGGCGGCGCAGCTGCGCTGGCTCAAGAACGCGTTGCTGGCTTCCACGGCGAGTTTTCGCATCATCGTGGCGGGCAACCAGATGCTGAAGCCAGTGCCGCCGCGCGTCGAGGGGTGGAGCAACTTTCCCGACGAGCGGCGCGAGTTCCTCGATTGGCTTGCCGACAACCGCGTGCCGGGCGTGCTGTTCCTTTCCGGCGACCGGCACCATACGGTATTGTCCAGGCTATCGCGCGAGAACGCCTATCCGCTCCACGACTTCACCTGCTCGCCCCTTACCGCCGGTGTGCACGGACCCTTGCGCGGCGAGGACATGGGCGCGGCCGAGCAGGGCACGCTGGTGGCCAAGCGCAATTTCTGCATCCTGGACGTGAGCGGCGCCTGGGCCGACCGTACCCTGACGCTGCGCTCGCTCGATGCCGAAGGCGGCGAGTTGTGGCGGCGCGACCTGTCGGTGCGTGAGCTGCGCTACCCGCAGTAGCGAGAGTAGCGGCTTCCGCTCCCGGGGCGCGCGCGAGCTTTCCGGGTCCTGCGGCAGGGCCCGCGCGTCTTTGGTGTAACATTCAAATTTCCGAAGACGTCAGCTCATGACCAAATACGTTTTCGTTACCGGCGGCGTGGTCTCCTCTCTCGGGAAGGGCATCGCCGCCGCATCCCTGGCGGCCATCCTCGAGTCGCGCGGCATCAAGGTAACCAACCTCAAGCTGGACCCGTACATCAACGTCGATCCGGGCACCATGAGCCCGTTCCAGCACGGCGAGGTATATGTCACTGAAGACGGCGCGGAAACCGACCTCGACCTCGGCCACTACGAGCGCTTTTCGTCGGCGCGCATGCGCCGCTTCAACAACTTCACCACCGGCCAGATCTATGAATCGGTGATCAAGAAGGAGCGCCGCGGCGAGTACCTGGGGCGCACGGTGCAGGTCATTCCGCACATCACCGACGAGATCAAGACCTTCATCCGCAAGGGCGCGGGCGAGGGTACGCCGCAAGAAGCCGAAGTGGCCATCGTCGAGGTGGGCGGCACGGTGGGCGACATCGAGTCGCTCCCCTTCCTCGAGGCGATCCGGCAGATGGGCCTGGAGATGCAGCGCTCCGACACCTGCTACATCCACCTCACCCTGGTGCCCTACATCGCCTCGGCCGGCGAGATCAAGACCAAGCCCACCCAGCACTCGGTCAAGGAACTGCGCGAGATCGGCATCCAGGCCGACGCGCTCCTGTGTCGCTCCGACCGCGCCATTCCTGAGGACGAGCGCAAGAAGATCGCGCTGTTCTGCAACGTTGCCGCGCGCGCGGTGGTGTCGGTGTGGGATGCCGACTCCATCTACAAGGTGCCGGAGATGCTGCATGCGCAGATGCTCGACGAGATCGTCTGCCACAAGCTCGACATCGTGGCCAAGCCGGCCGACCTGTCCCCATGGCGCCGCCTGATCGACGCGATGGAGCATCCGCGCGAGACGGTGGTGGTGGCCATGGTCGGCAAGTACGTCGATCTGACCGACTCCTACAAGTCCCTCAACGAGGCGCTGATCCATGCCGGCATCCACACCCACGCCCGGGTCGAGATCCGCTATGTCGACTCCGAGTCCCTCGGTGACGCGGACACCGCCGCCGTGGCCGCCGCGCTGGCCGGCGTGGACGCCGTGCTTGTGCCGGGCGGTTTCGGCGTGCGCGGCGTGGAGGGCAAGATCAAGGCCATCCGCCATGCGCGCGAGAACCTGATCCCCTACCTCGGCATCTGCCTGGGCATGCAGCTGGCGGTCATCGAGTACGCGCGCCACAAGGCCGGCCTGGCGGGGGCCAACAGCACCGAGTTCGACCCCGATACCCCGCACCCGGTGGTGGCCCTCATCACCGAGTGGAAGGACAGCGACGGCCGCATCGAGCGTCGTACCGCGTCCTCCGACATGGGCGGCACCATGCGCCTGGGCTCGCAGCCGGCGGACCTGGTGGCCGGCACGCTGGCCGCCCGGATCTACGGCGGCGGCGTGGTGCAGGAGCGCCACCGTCACCGCTACGAGGTCAACAACCATTACCTGCCGCAGATCGAGGCCGCCGGGCTCACCGTTGCGGCGCGCGCGAAGGCGGCCTCCACCGGCGAGGCGCTGTGCGAACTCATCGAGCTGCCGGAGCATCCCTGGTTCGTGGGTTGCCAGTTCCATCCGGAGTTTTCCTCCACGCCGCGCGCCGGCCACCCGTTGTTCAAGGCCTACATCGAGGCGGCGCTGGCCGCCAAGGCACGCACCCAGGTGCAAGCGCTCGGGCAGGCGGCGTAGCGCCATGCAACTGTGCGGCTTCCAGGCCGGCCTGAGCCATCCCCTGTTCCTGATCGCGGGGCCCTGCGTGATCGAGTCGCGCGAAATGGCCCTCGACACGGCCGGCCGCCTGAAGGAAATCACCGGCAGCCTCGGCATTCCCTTCATCTACAAGTCGTCCTACGACAAGGCCAACCGCAGTTCAGGCCGGTCGTTTCGCGGACCGGGCATCGATGCGGGGCTGGCCATCCTGGCCGAGGTCAGGTCGCGGGTCGGCGTGCCGGTGCTCACCGACATCCACGACATACCCGAGATCGCCGAGGTGGCCGCGGTGGTCGATGTCCTGCAGACCCCGGCCTTCCTGTGCCGGCAGACCGATTTCATCCAGGCGGCGGCGTCGGCGGGCCGGCCGGTCAACATCAAGAAGGGGCAGTTCCTGTCGCCATGGGAAATGAAGAACGTGGTCGACAAGGCCCGTTCGGCCGCCAGGCAGGCGCATCCCGGCGCGCCCGACAACATCATGGTGTGCGAGCGCGGTGCCTCCTTCGGCTACAACAACCTGGTATCCGACATGCGTTCGCTGGCGGTGATGCGCGAATCGGGATGCCCGGTGGTGTTCGACGCCACCCACTCGGTGCAGCAACCCGGCGGCATGGGCGATCGCTCGGGGGGGCAGCGCGAATTCGTCCCGGTGCTGGCGCGCGCCGCGGTCGCCGCGGGCGTGGCGGGGCTTTTCATGGAAACCCATCCCGACCCCGACAAGGCGCTGTCCGATGGCCCCAACGCCTGGCCGCTGCAGCGCATGCGCGAACTGCTTGAGACATTGATGGAGATCGACGCCGCGACAAAGCGGCGCGGATTCGCCGAACTCGACCTGTAGGGGATGGCGCGGGCGCGGCCTGACAAACGCAATTTCGAGAAGGATAGGACCATGAGCGCAATCGTAGACATCATCGGCCGCGAGGTCATCGACAGCCGCGGCAACCCGACCGTCGAGTGCGACGTACTGCTCGAGTCGGGCTCCATGGGGCGCGCCGCCGTACCCTCGGGCGCCTCCACCGGCTCGCGCGAAGCCATCGAGTTGCGCGATGGCGACCGCGAGCGCTATTTCGGCAAGGGCGTGCTCAAGGCCGTCGAGAACATCAATACCGAGATCGCCGAGGCCGTCGCCGGCCTGGATGCCAACGAGCAGGCCTTTCTCGACCGCACCCTGATCGAGCTCGACGGCACCGAGAACAAGGCGCGCCTGGGCGCCAATTCGCTGCTCGCGGTCTCGATGGCGACCGCCAAGGCCGCCGCCGAGGAAACCGGCCTGCCGCTGTACCGCTACCTGGGCGGCTCCGGCGCGATGCAGCTGCCGGTGCCGATGATGAACGTCATCAACGGCGGCGCGCATGCCGACAACAACCTCGACCTGCAGGAGTTCATGATCATCCCGGTCGGTGCCCCCACCTTCCGCGAGGCGGTGCGCTACGGCGCGCAGGTGTTCCACACCCTGAAGAAGATCCTGCATGACCGCAAACTCACCACGGCCGTGGGCGACGAAGGGGGCTTTGCCCCCTCGGTGGCCAACCACGAGGCGGCCATCAAGCTGATCATCGAGGCGATCGAGAAAGCCGGCTTCGAGCCCGGCGGCGAGATCGCCCTCGGCCTGGATTGCGCGGCCAGCGAGTTCTACAGGGACGGCAAGTACCATCTGGAAGGCGACGGGCTGACCCTCTCGGCCGGACAGTTCGCCGACTACCTTGCCAGCTGGTGCGACAAGTATCCCATCCTGTCCATCGAGGACGGCATGGCCGAAGGCGACTGGGACGGCTGGAAGCTCCTCACCGACCGGCTCGGCAAGAAGGTGCAGATCGTCGGCGACGACCTGTTCGTCACCAACCCCAAGATCCTGCGCGAGGGCATTTCTAAGGGCATCGCCAACTCCATCCTCATCAAGGTCAACCAGATCGGCACGCTCACCGAGACCTTCGCGGCCATCGAGATGGCCAAGCGGGCCTGCTATACCGCCGTAGTGTCGCACCGCTCCGGCGAGACCGAGGACTCCACCATCGCCGACATCGCGGTGGGCACCAACGCGCTGCAGATCAAGACCGGGTCGATGAGCCGCAGCGACCGCATCGCCAAGTACAACCAGCTGCTGCGCATCGAAGAGGACCTGGGGGAGGTGGCGAGCTATCCCGGCCGCGCCGCGTTCTACAACCTGCGATAGACGCGCATGGCCCGCGCGGACGAACCGGCCGGGCGCGCATGAGCCGCGTCCTGACGCTCGTCTTCGCCGGGCTGATCCTGCTGCTGCAGTACCCGCTATGGCTGGGCAAGGGGGGCTGGATGCGCGTGTGGGACCTCGACCGGCAAGTCGGTGCGCAGCAGAAGGTCAACCTGGACCTGCAGAAGCGCAACAACGGTCTCGAGGCCGAGGTGCGCGACCTCAAGAACGGTCTCGGCGCCATCGAGGAACGCGCCCGCTTCGAACTCGGCATGATCAAGGAAGACGAGATCTTCTTCCAGGTGCTCGAAACCCCCGGCGCGTCCGCGCCGCCCAGGGCCGCACCGCAATAGACGGTCCGGGCCGCGTGCGGCCCGGACCGCGGAAAAGGCGTCGCCATGTCCGAACCCCGTTCCGCTGCCGTGCCGGGCGCCCGCCAGGAGGAAGGCGACGCCCACCCGCCGGGCGCGGCGCCGGCGCATTCGCCGCTGGCGCCGTTCGAGAGCCCGGTCTACCTGATGCTGTGGTCCACCTGGCTCATCGCCAACGTGTGCATGTGGATGAACGACGTGGCCGCCGCCTGGCTGATGACCACGCTCACCACCAAGCCGATCTGGGTGGCGCTGGTGCAGACCTGCGCCACCTTGCCGGTTTTTCTGCTCGGCCTGCCGAGCGGCGCGCTGGCCGACAGCATCGACCGGCGCCGCTATCTGCTGGTCACGCAGTTCTGGGTTGCGGCGGTGGCCATGCTGATCTGCGTGGCCATCCTGGCCGGCGGCATGTCGCCGGCCCTGCTGCTGGCGCTCACCTTCGCCAACGGCGTCGGCCTGGCGATGCGCTGGCCGGTGTTCTCCGCGGTGGTGCCGGAAGTAGTGCCGCGCTCGCAACTGCCCGCCGCGCTCGCATTGAACGGCATCTCCACCAACGCCTCTCGCATCATCGGCCCGCTGCTGGCGGGCGCCATCATCGCCGGCGCCGGCAGCGCCTGGGTTTTCGTGCTCAACGCCGCCATGTCGCTGGTGTCGGCGCTGATCATCCTGCGCTGGAAGCGTGTGCATGTGCCGAGCCCGCTGGGACGCGAGCCGCTCTGGTCCGGCATGCGCGTGGGCCTGCAGTTCGTCGGCCAGTCCAGCCGCCTCAAGGCGGTGTACGTGCGCATCGCGCTGTTCTTCTTCCATTCGACCGGCTTGCTGGCGCTCTTGCCCCTGGTGGCGCACGACCTGCACGGCCAAAGCGCCGGCACCTACACGCTGCTGCTGGCCGCGATGGGCGCCGGCGCCATCGTCGCCGCCCTGTTCCTGCCGCGGCTGCGGCGGGTGTTTTCGCGCGACGGGCTGGTGCTCACCGGGACGCTCATGCAGGCGCTGGCCACCGCTATCGTGGCTTTCGCGCCCAATGTCTACGTGGCGGTGCCGGCGATGTTCCTGGCGGGTGCCGCCTGGATCTCCACCGCCAATTCGCTGTCGGTCTCGGCGCAGTTCGCGCTGCCGGACTGGGTGCGCGCGCGCGGCATGTCGATCTACCAGATGGCCATCATGGGCGGCAGCGCCGCCGGCGCCGCCGTGTGGGGACAGGTGGCCACCCTCAGTTCGGTGCAGGCCAGCCTGGCCGGCGCCGCCGTCAGCGGGGCGGCATGCATGCTCGTCGCCGGCGTGCTCCTGGTCGACCGCAATATCGAGGAGGACCTGTCGCCCTCCGACGCCCTCAAGGCGCCGGTGGCGGCCGCGCCGCCCGAGGCCGGCCAGATCGTCGTGCACATCGAATACCGCATCGATCCGGCGCGCGCCGACGAATTCCGTGCCCTGATGCAGGAATCGCGCCGCAGCCGCCTGCGCCAGGGAGCGCGCGGCTGGGAACTCCTGCACGATATCCATGATCCGGCGCGCTACGTGGAACAGATCGTCGACGAGAACTGGACCGAGCACCTGCGCCGCTTCGACCGCGTCACCGCCGCCGACATCAGCCTGCGCGAGCGCAAGCTGGCGTTCCACGTCGGTGAATCGCCGCCGCTGGTGACCCGCGCGGTGATCGACCCCGCGATGCGTGGCTGAACCGATTTCAACGGGGTCAAGAAAAAAGGAGGCAGCATGGACAAGCAGCTTGGATTCGTCGGCCTGGGCAAGATGGGCGGGCCGATGGCCGCGCGCCTGCTCGACGCGGGCTACGCGTTGACGGTATGCGACGTCCGCCAGGATCTGGTGGACGCGCTGGTGGCGCAGGGGGCGCGGGCGGCAGCCTCCCCGCGGGCGGTGGCCGACGCGGCTGACACCGTGCTGCTCAGCCTGCCCGACCCGGGCGTGGTGCGCGAGGTGGCGCTCGGCAAGGCGGGGGTGATCGGCGGTGCCAGGGTGCGCACCGTGATCGACCTGTCCACCACCGGGGCGATGGTCGCGCGCGAGATTGCCGCCGCGCTGGCGGCGCGCGACATCGCGGCGGTGGATGCACCGGTCAGCGGCGGCGTCGGCGGGGCTTCGAAGGGCACGCTGGCCGTGATGGCGGCCTGCCCGAAGGCGCGGTTCGCGGAACTGGAGCCCGTGCTCAAGGTGTTCGGCCGTGTGTTCTTCATCGGAGAGCACCCCGGCATGGGGCAGACCATGAAGCTGGCCAACAACCTGCTGTCGGCCACCGCGATGGCGGCTACCGCGGAGGCGGTGGCGTTCGGCGTCAAGGCCGGCCTCGACCCCGCGACCATGATCGAGGTCATCAATGCCGGCAGCGGCCGCAATACCGCCTCGACCGACAAGTTCCCGCGCGCCGTCCTGCCGCGCACCTTCGACTTCGGCTTCACCAACGGCATGATGTACAAGGATGCGCGCCTGTGCCTCGAGGAAGCGGGGGCCGCCGGCGTGCCGATGCCGGTGGGCGAGGTGGTGCGCGACCAGTGGCAGAAGGTGGTCGAGTCGCTCGGCGCGGAAAGGGATTTCAGCACCGTCGCGCTTCTCGCGGAACAGGCCGCCGGTGTCACCATCGGCAAGTCCTAGGCGAGCGCCACCTCGCGCCCCTGCGCCGACGATTCGGCGATGGCGTCGATCAGCCGGTGCAGCTGCACGGCGGTGTCGAATCCGGGCAGCGGGTTGCGGCCGGTGCGGATCGCCGCGGCGAAGCCGCGATACATGTGGAACACGTTGCGCGGCTCGCCGGCGCCGAGCGCGGCGGTCGCGCCGCCCGCCTCGGGCGGCAGCGCGACCGGTTCGAGCGCGTGGGCCCCGCGCGCGCCAAGCAGTTGCACTTCGCATAGCTGGGGGGAATCCGTGCCGGTTGCCACGAGCGTGCCTTGGCTGCCGTAGATTTCCATGCGATAGCCGCTGCCGGCCCAGGGGACCGTGGCCACATGGAGGGATGCCACGCCGCCGCCGGCGAGCCGGCCGCTGACCAGCACGTTGTCGGGCGAGGTCACTTCCACGTTCCGGCCGGTGTCGGCCTCGCGCCAGGCATGGACCTGGGTGGATACCACGCCGGCCACATGGCTGAATTCGCCGGCAACGAAGCGCAGCGCGTCGATGGTGTGGCCGCAGGGAATGGTGAGGGTGTTCGCCCCGAGGCTGGCGTCGCGCTGCCAGCTGCGCGAGGCAGGGCGCTCGAGGATGCCCTCGCGCATCAGATGCACGCGGCAGGCGGTCACCGCGCCGATGTGGCCGCTGGCGACCAGGTGCCGCATGTGCGCCAGCGCGGGGCTTACGCGTGCCTGCAGGCCCACGGCAGTCTGCAGGCCCCGGGCCCGCGCGAGATCGGCCAGGTCCGTCGCCTCGGCGGTGGTCCTGCCCAGCGGCCATTCGGTGTACACGTGCTTGCCGGCGGCCAGGGCGGCGCGGGTGAGCGCATGATGGTGCGGTACCTTCACCACCACCGCCACCGCGTCCACCTCGGGCGAATTCACCAGCGTCTCGACGTCATGGAAGGCGAGCCGCGCGCCGTGCTTGCGGCGCGCCGCCTCGGCCGTCTCGGCGCGCGTCGTGCAGACCGCGGCGAGTTCGAAGTCCGGGCTGGCGGCCAGGGCGGGCAAATGGGCCCGGCCGGCCCACGGACCGGCGCCGATCAGTCCGAGGCGAATCCTGTTTGTCATGCGCATGCTCCGTGATCGGTTGAGGAGGCCCATTATTCCAGAAGCCGATTGGCGGGTACTATCCGGGCTGTCCATCGCACCAAGGCGCAACCAGCGCATGTCCAAGGAAGTCAATGTCAAGGCCCGCCGCGCGGTCGTGGCCACCGTCCACCTGCCGGGCGTGAGCGATATCGAGCTCGAATCCTCGTTGACCGAGCTGCGCGAGCTCGCCAAGACCCTGGGTTACGAGGTGGTGCGGACGTTCGTCCAGAAGCGCGCCAATTTCGACGCCACCGCCTACCTCGGTACCGGCAAACGCGAGGAGATCCGCCGTTTCGTGCAGGGCGAGCCGCTTGAAAGTGAAGACGGGGAGGCGCTCGCTGCGCCGGCCCCGGCAAAGCGCAGGAGCGGCGTCGGCCGTGCCGCCGCCAAGACTGCTCGCCACGGCCTGGCGGCCGCCAGGGAAGAGGCCAAGGAGGCGGCGCTCTCGGCCGCTGCCGAAGGCGACCAGCGGCGCGCCGACGTGGTGCTGATCGACCACGAGATATCGCCCTCCCAGGCGCGCAACCTCGAGGACGCACTGGGCTGCGAGGTGATGGACCGCACCATGGTGATCCTGGAGATCTTCCATCGCCATGCGCGCACCAACGCGGCACGCGCCCAGGTCGAGATCGCCCGCCTGGGCTATCTGGCGCCGCGCCTGCGCGAGGCGGCCAAGCTGGCCGGTCCGCAGGGCCGCCAGCGCAGCGGTGTCGGCGGCCGCGGCGCGGGGGAGGGGGCTGGGGAGGCGGACCGCCGCAAGATCCGCGACCGCATCGCCGAACTCAAGCTCGAACTCGCCGCCATGGACGTGGAGCGCCAGACCCAGCGCGCGCGCCGCCAGGAGCGCCAGAGCCTGGCGCGGGTGGCGCTGGTGGGCTACACCAATGCCGGCAAGTCCACGCTCATGCGCGCCCTGACGGGCAGCGAGGTGCTGGTGGAAAACAAGCTGTTCGCCACGCTCGACACCACCGTGCGCACCCTGCATCCCGAGACCGTGCCGCGCGTGCTGGTGAGCGACACGGTGGGTTTCATCAAGAACCTGCCGCACGACCTGGTGGCCTCGTTCAAGTCGACGCTGGAAGAGGCGGCCGAGGCCTCGCTGCTGCTGCACGTGATCGACGCCAGCGATCCCGGCTACGAGCGCCAGGTTTACGTCACCGACGACGTGTTGAAGGAAATCGGCGCCGACCGCGTGCCACGCATCCGGGTGTTCAACAAGGTCGACGGCGTGGGCGACGTCAAGGCGCAGAGGGCCTGCGAAAAGGCGCTGCGCGCCAGGTACCCCAAGTGTGTCGTGATGAGCGCCTTGCGCCAGGGCGATGTGGCCAGGCTGCACAAGGCCATCGCAGCGTTCTTCCGGAAGGGCCTGGTCAAGGCCGAATTGCGCCTGCCATGGTCGGCCCAGCAGTCGCGCGGCGAGATTTTCGCCAATTGCGAGGTGCTGGAGGAGAGGGCCGACGAAGAGGGCGCGCTCTTTCGCGTGCGCGGCGAATCCGACACAATCCGCAGCCTGAAGGAGCGGTTCGGAACCGCTTGAAGCACCGCGGCGAGCCCGATTCGCAATGAGGGCATCCTTCTTTTCTTGAAAGGAACGACATGACTGGTATGACCTTTGATTCCTTTGAATCCTTTGAGGCCGACGCCCGCGCCGCCGGCTTCGACCAGGCGTTGGTGCGCGAATGGGCGCCCGACGCCGTCGCCGCCACGCATACCCACCCGTTCGATGTGCAGGCGGTGGTCACGCGCGGCGAGATGTGGCTGACTTGCGGGGAGGAGACCCGGCACCTCAAGGCGGGCGACACATTCGCGCTCGGGCGCGAGATACCGCATTCCGAGAAGTACGGCCCGCAGGGCGCCACGTTCTGGGTTGCGCGCCGCAGCTAGCCGAGGGTCCGCGCAGCTGCACAACAGCGAGAGACAAGCGATGCAAGCCACCAAGATCGACATCTACAACCACGTCATGCCGCTGGCGTACCTGGAGCTGGTCAAGCAGCACGGCAAGGAGCCCGGCATGATCAAGCGCATGAGCAACCTGCGCATGCTGTGGGACATCGAGGCGCGCGTGGCGATGCTGGACCAGTGGCCGGAGGTGCAGCAGGTGCTGACCCTGGCGGTGCCGGCGCCGGAAATGCTGGGCGGCCCCGATGTGTCGCCCGGATTCGCGCGGGTGGCCAACGACGGCCTGGCCGAGATGTGCCGCAAGTGGCCGCACAAGTTTCCGGCCTTCGTGGCCTCGCTGCCGATGAACAACCCGGCCGCCGCGCTGGAGGAAATGGATCGCGCGGTAGAACAGCTGGGCGCGCGCGGCATACAGGTGCTGACCAACGTGAACACCCGTCCCCTCGACGACCCGGAATTCTTCGCCGTCTTCGAGCGCATCACCCGCAAGCACAAGCTGCCGGTGTGGATGCACCCGGCGCGCCCGGCCAGCCGCGCCGACTACCCTGGCGAGGACAAGTCGAAATACGAGATCTGGCAGGTGCTGGGCTGGCCGTTCGAGAGCAGCGTGGCCATGGCGCGCATGGTGTTCTCGGGCCTGCTCGACAAGCTGCCCGACCTGCGGCTCATCACTCATCATTGCGGCGGCATGATCCCGTACTTCGCCGGGCGTGCCGAGACCCTGTGGGCGCAACTGGGCAGCCGCAGTGCCGATGCGTCCGAATCGCAGGTGCTGAAAAACCTGCAAAAGGCGCCGATCGAGTATTTCAAGATGTTCTACGGCGATACCGTCCTGGGCGGCTCCGCCTCGGCGCTGCGCTGCGGGCTGGATTTCTTCGGCGCCGACAAGGTGGTCTTCGCCAGCGACTGCCCGTTCGATCCCGAGGAGGGGCCGATGTTCATCCGCGAAGGCATCCGCTCCATCGAGGCACTGCAACTGCCCGAAGGCGACAAGCGCAAGATCTATTTCGGCAACGCCATCGGCCTGTTGGGCTTTGCGCGTTCCGATGCGGGCGGCTAGGGCGATGAACGGGACCAGCGCGCATGCCGGCGCGAGCGGCAATACCGCGCGCAGCCCCCGCCTCGGCCTCTGCCTGGCGGGCGCCGTCCTCGCAGGCCTGCCGCTGGCGGGCGCCTCCCAGGGCACCGGCGCCTGGCCGAGCCGGCCGGTCACCATCGTCTCGCCCTACAACCCCGGCGGCACCAACGACGTGCCGGCGCGCATCCTGGCCGACGGCTACCAGAGGATGTTCGGGCAGAGCTTCATCATCAAGAACGTGCCCGGCGCGGCCGGCATCGTCGGCTCCAGCCAGGTGATGGCGGCGCCTGCGGACGGGTACACGCTGCTGTCGACCAACAACGGCGCGATGGTGGTGCAGGCGGTGGTCAAGAGCCCGCCGCCCTACGACCCGGTGAAAAACTTCACGCCGGTGGCCAAGGCGGTCGACGCCTATGCGTTTGTCGGCGTCCCGGGCGACTTGCCCGTCAAGTCGGTCGGCGATCTGATCGCGCTGGCCAGGCAGTCCCCCGGCCAGCTCAATTTCAGTTCCGCCGGCATCGGCTCCTACGGGCATTTCCTCGGCGAGTATTTCAAGCTGCTCACCGGCACGGACATCGTCCACATTCCGGGCAAGGGCAGCGCGGGGGCGGTGCTTGAAATGAAGGCCGGGCGCATCCAGTTGATGTTCGATCCGCTGGTGCTGCCGCAGGCCGCCGACGGGCGCATCAAGGTGCTGGCGGTGGTGGCCCGTGCGCGCCTGCCCAGCCTGCCGCAGATCCCGACCATGAAGGAGTCCGGCGGACCCGAGATCGCGCTGACGGGCTGGTTCGGCCTGTTCGGCCCGGCCAACCTGCCGCAGGAGGTGGTTGCCAGGCTCGAGGCGGCCACCGAGAAGATCCTCGCCGACCCCGAGACGCGCAAGAAACTGCAGGAACTCGGCCTGCCGGTGGCGCTGCAGACCGGTGCCGCCTTCCGCGCCCGGGTGGAAGAGGATTACCGGCTGCTTTTCGACGTCAAGACGCGCGCCAGGATGAGCGTTGAATGAAAGGGCGGACCACACCATGACCCTGCACAGCGCCCATTGGGGCGTGTTTTGCGCCGAATGGCGGGACCAGACCTTGCGGGTCGCGCCGTACCCGGCCGACCCCGACCCCAGCCCGATCATCGGCAACATCACCACCGCGCTCCGGCACCGCGCGCGGGTGGCCGCGCCGATGGTACGCAAGGGCTGGCTGGAGCGCGGCCCCGGCGCCGACCGGGCGCGCGGCATCGACACTTTCGTGCGGCTGCCCTGGAACGAGGTGCTCGACCGCCTGGCCGAGGAACTCGGGCGGGTGTCGCGCCAACACGGCAACGGCGCGATCTTCGGCGGCTCGTACGGCTGGGCCAGCGCCGGGCGCTTTCATCATGCCCCGGGCCAGGTGCACCGTTTCCTGAACACCGCGCTGGGCGGCTTTGTGCGCAGCGTGCATTCCTACAGCGCGGGCGCCGCCGAGGTGATCCTGCCGCATGTGCTGGGCCCGCTGGAGAAGGTGGCCCGGCGCAACATCACCTGGGAGCAGATCGCCGACCACAGCGAAGTGGTGCTGGCTTTCGGCGGCATGGCGCTCAAGAACTCCCAAACCGCCGCGGGCGGCATCTCCGACCATGTGGAACGCGGCGCGATGCGCCGCGCCGCCGCGCGCGGCTGCCGTTTCGTTTCCGTCAGCCCGCTGCGCTCGGACCTGCCTGACGAAGCCGGCTTCGAATGGCTGGCCCCGGTGCCGGGCACGGACACCGCCATGATGCTGGCGATGGTTCATGTGCTGGTGACGGAGAACCTGCATGATCGCGGCTTCATCGAGCGCCATTGCGACGGCTGGGCGCCGTTCGAGGCCTACCTGCTCGGCCGCACCGACGGCGTGCCCAAGACGCCGGACTGGGCTGCGCCGCTCTGCGGACTGCCCGCCGCGCAAATCGCGGCGCTGGCCCGCTCATTGGCGGGCAAGCGGGTGCTGGTGGTGGTTGCGCATTCACTGCAGCGCTCGCTGCACGGCGAGCAGCCGGTATGGATGGGCGTGGTGCTGGCCGCCGCGCTCGGGCAACTCGGCCTGCCGGGCGGTGGCTACAACTATGCGCTCGGCACGCTCGCACACTACGGGCGCCGCAACAATCTGGCCGCGCCGGCATCGCTCGACCAGGGCATCAACGGGGTGAAAGCGTTCATCCCCGTGGCGCGCATCGCCGACATGCTGCTCAAGCCGGGCCAGCCTTTCGATTACAACGGCACTCGCCTGGTGTATCCGCACATCCGCCTGGCCTACTGGGCCGGCGGCAACCCCTTCCACCACCACCAGGACTTGAACCGGCTGGCCGAAGGATTCCGCGCGCTTGAAACCTTCGTGGTGCACGAGAGCGCCTGGACGGCCACGGCCAGGTTTGCCGACATCGTGCTGCCGGCCACGCTGACCGTGGAGCGCGACGACATCGGCGCCACCGCGACCGATCCGGTGATGGTGGCCATGCGACGCATCGTGCCGCCGCACGGCGAGGCGCGCGACGACTACGCCATCTTCTGCGAACTGGCACGCCGCCTGGGCAGGCTGGAGGCCTTCAGCGCGGGACGGAGCGCGCTGGAAGGGGTCAGGGATCTCTACGAGCGCACCCGTGCGGCCTGGCGGGAGCAGGGGGTGGCGCTGCCCGACTTCGACACCTTCTGGGCGCAGGGCGAACTCAAGGTCGGGCAATGCGAGGACGACGGTGGCATGCTGCGCGCCTTCCGCAACGACCCGGAGAAAAATCCGCTGCCGACGCCGAGCGGCAAGGTGCAGATCGCCTCAGCCCGGGTGGCCGGCTTCGGCTACGCCGACTGCCCGGGCCATCCGGCCTGGCTGCCGCCTGCCGATGTGCCGACGGACCGGTATCCCCTGCACCTGGTGGCCAACCAGCCGCCGGGGCGGCTGCACAGCCAGCTCGACTTCGGCGCCTACAGCCAGTCGCTCAAGCTGCACGGGCGCGAGGTGTGCACCATGCATCCCGAGGCGGCGGCCGACCGCGGCATTGCCGACGGCGACATCGTGCGCCTCTTCAACGAGCGCGGCGCGTGCCTCGCCGCGGTGCGCCTGTGCGCCGGCATGCGCGAGGATGTGGTGCAGCTGCCCACCGGCGCCTGGTTCGACCCGGTGGACGACGGCCAGGGGCGCATGATGTGCGTGCACGGCAACCCGAACGTGCTCACGCGCGACGTGGGCACGTCGTCCCTCGCGCAGGGATGCACGGGGCAGTTGACCGTGGTGCAGGTGGAGCGGTACGAGGGCGCGCTGCCACCGGTGCGCGCGTACGATCCGCCGCAGGCGGGTTAGCGCGGGTGGTGGCATGTCCGGGGCCCGCAGGCACCTGCGCAAGTCGGCGTGGTCCCGTCGAGTACTCTCTTGAGACTGTTGGGGGACGCTTTTTTCGGTGTCTGCAAGCGTCCGGCCAGCCGCGGCAGTGCAGGTGCGGACGGCTCTGAAAAGGATTCACATGCGCTCCCCAAAAGCCTGCGCGAGCGGCGCTTGTCGTGAAAATTGATGTATCGTCCCACCCGGTCGAGACGGGTTTCTTCCGTTCGGATGGCATAGGCGTGAGGCATGCGCATGCCAAGCGCGGCCCGGGCAAGCTGCTAATCCCGGGAATGCCCAAGCCAACATGATCAGTTACCACTGACTCAAAACCCCGAAAATGCTCAAGGTACTGAAAGACGATGGCTGCAGAAGTCCGGCCAGACTTGTCGCAGCAGGGCTGGGTACCTGCGGCGCGCGACTTGCGCGCCGTGATCATTGACTTTTCTTCCGAGCGGACGTGCGCCAGCGGGCTTGGCTCGTCTGCGCGCCAGCTCTCTTTTCAAACGACAGGACGCACCAACCATGCACGGTCCCGCTGAGAAAGAAGTGCCGACAGGACGCCCATCCCCCATCGCGCCCGCATGCCTCGTGGTCGGTGCGCTCCTGGGGCTCGCAGGCAGCTTCGCCCCGTCCGCGGCCTTGCGCGGGCTGGCCTGGGGAATCGACGGCACGGCCCTAGTGGTCGCCGCGGCATTGCTGGCCGTCCACTGCCTTCAGCAAAACCTGCAGTCCGTTGCGGCCGGGTTCCTGGTCTTCATCGCCGGCCAGACGTTGGTGCTGTCCGGCTCGGCGATGTCGCTTGAGGCCAGCAGCCCGCTCTTTGCAGCCGGGGCGGCACTGTGGGCGGCGGCTCTTGTGCTCATCAGCGTCCCCGGCGTCATGCCGCTGCCGGTGCGTATCCTGGGCGGCGTTGCTGCTCTCCTGTTCGCGGCCACCGCGCTGCAGGTCTTTGCCGGTCGCAGCCTGACATCGCTGTCCGAGCCTCTACCTTTCTTTGCCTATCCCGTCTTCGTGCTCACACTCTTTGGCTGGGCCTGGTGGTGCCTGATTCCCAGGCCTGGCCAGTAGTTCGGCGGGAAAATGCCGTCTGACCCCGCGATACGCCTGGTTGCCTATCGTGCTGACGGCTGTCGCTGCGGTAGCCTCGGAGTTTCTGGAGTTCGCGTCAGACTTCAGCCTCGGTACGAAGATGAACCTCGGTGTTTCAGACACATTGCTTGATCTGTTCTTCGGGTTGCTTGGTGCGGTTGTCACGGTGGCGAGGCTGTCCGTCCGGCGCGCCGTCGCCGGTGAGGTTGCCGATGAGGCATGATGCAGCCGGGGTGCGGCGTTGGTCTGTTGCCGGCGCATCCATCGGCCGTATCGAAGGGGCGCAATGAACGACCGGGGATTCGCGAAACGGCTTGCGCAGGAACTGACGCGCTGGCAAAACGAGGGCTGGGTGAGCGCCGAGGGCCGGCAGGCCATCCTCGCCGATGTCGCGGCGCGGCAGCCGAAAATGACGTGGGCTTCGTGGCTGGCGGTAGCCGGCGCGCTGCTGCTCGGCGTCGGCGTCGTCACCTGGTTCGCCGCTCACTGGAACGAGATCAGCAAGCTGATGAAGCTCGCTTTGATCTTCGGCGCCCTCGTCGGCAGCCATGTTGCGCACGGTTTCTGCCTGACTCGCGCGACGCTGCCGAAACTGGCGGAAGGCATCGCGTTGCTCTCGGTGCTTTTCTTCGGCGCAGCGATCATGCTGGTCGGCCAGATCTACCACATCGATGCGCACTTTCCCGACGGCATCGCGCTGTGGGCCGCCGGGGGGTTCCTGACGGCATGGCTGTTCGGCTCGCAGCCGGCGATGGTGGCGTCGCTCGCGCTGGCGGCGGTGTGGACCTGGAACGAGCAGTTCATCTACCAGGCGATGAACTGGCCGCTCATCGGATATCTGGTTCTCACGGCCGTGCTCCTCTACCGCCACGGATGGCAGGTCGCGGTGCGCGGCTGGGGCGGCCTGCTGATTCTCTGGATGATCGGCTGGCATGCCCACCCGTGGATCGGCGCGGACTGGGGATCGCAGGCGCACATCCGCCTGTTCGCCTTGCAGGTGCTCGCTCTGGCGGGCTGCTGGGCATTGGCGCAGGCGAGCGCGCACCCGTTCGCCCGCGCGGCACGCGCCGGTTTTCTGCTGGCCGCGCTGATTGGCTGCTTTGCTTTCACTTTCCCGAATTTCGCCCTGGGCTACGCCAAACCGGCGGGCGACCTCGCGCCGTGGCTCGCCGCCCTTGCCGGCGCGACGGCGCTCTACTTCGCCGGGGCCATCAGCGTCGCGCGGGCCAGCGAGTTGCCGGCAGTGCGCCTGGGCATCGGCCTCGCGCTGGCCACCGCCCTTGCGCTGCTGCTGGCATGCGAGGTCGTCTTACCGCGCAGCAGCGGCCTGCCTGCGCTGCTCTGGAACGCGATCTTCCTCGGCCTGCTGTACTGGCTTGGCGACCTGGGTATCCGGCACGGCGACCGCGCGATGGTCAATCACGCCTTCATGGGGTTTTTCATCTGGTTGCTGGCGCGCTACTTCGACACCTTCTGGACACTGATGGATCGCGCGCTGTTCTTCATGGCGGGGGGCGTACTGCTCCTCGCGGGCGGCGGCTGGCTGGAGCGCAGCCGCCGGGCGCTGTTGCGCGATATCGACGGCGCGAGGCGGACATGACTCTCTGGATGAAGATCGCATTGCTGGCGCTGGCCCAGATCGCCGCGCTGTCGGCAATGATCGCCGACAAGCAGTGGACGCTCAACACCGGCACGCCGGTCGTGCTGCAAACCGAGCCGGTCGACCCACGCTCGCTGTTCATGGGCGATTATGCGCGCCTGAACTATCAGATCAGCCGGCTGCGGCTCGACGGTGAAGCAGGCGTCGGCGGCGACAAGGAATTCAAGCGCCACGACACGGTCTGGGTCGCGATCCGGCCCGATCCCGCAGGCGCGCAAGCCGTTTCGGTACATCACCAGCGCGGCGCGATTGGTCCCGGTCTGCTTGCGCTCAAGGGCGAGGTCCAGTCTTTCAGCGAGTTCGAGTGGGACCGCGCGACGAGCAAGTCGGTCAAGCAACGCACGCTCAGCCTGCGCTACGGCATCGAGCAATACTACGTGCAGGAAGGCACCGGCGGGCAGGTCGAAAGGCCGCCGGATGGCGGGAAGGTCTCGATTCTCGTCGCGATCGATGCGCGCGGGAAAGCCGGCATCCTTGCGGTGCTGCTGGACGGACGGGAGCGTTACCGGGAAACGTTGTTCTGATGTCGCGGGCGGCCCGCGCCGCACGCGATTCGCCTATCGTGTTGTATCGTTTGAGAAGGTTTTTTGGGCCGCACTGGGCTGCACACGCAAGACATACGTCATACGCTCGATACCCATGCGTGCACATGCATCCCAGCGCTCAACAATCACAGGAGAGCTAAGGTGAAGCGCTCAATGTTCCGTGTGCTGTTGCTTTCCGTTGTGCTCGCCGCCGGTTTGCCGGCAGCGGCGAGCGCGAACCTGCTTGTCAACGGAAGCGTCGCGGATGCCCTCGGACCGGGCAATGACACCGGATCGAGCGTTGCCCTTGGGCCCTTCGTTCTGTACAACGCGCCCAACCAAGGCATCCCCGGCTGGAATCTGGCGTCGGGCAGCGTCGAAGTCTTCACGAACTACAGGTACTCGGGAAGCCGCGTTGTCGACATGACCGGCCTGCATACGGCGTTCGGCGGACGCGGTCCGGGCACGCTCGAGCAATCCTTTGCCACTTCCGCGGCGACCTCGTACAACGTCTCGTTCTTGATGGGCGGTACCGGACTGCCAACGGTCAAAGAGATGGACGTGAAGATCACAGGTTCCTCGGGCGTGATTTACCAGAGCGTATTCGCGTTCGATACCGGCAGCGTGCCTCAAGTCGGTGACCTCGTGGCGAAGCAGTTCAGTTTCACCGGCGATGGCCCATCGGCTTCAATCAGTTTTCGAAGCCTCATCAACAGCACATACGACGGCCCCTACCTTGGTAACGTGGCAGTCACCCCGGTCCCGGAGCCTGGCGCCTACGCCTTGTTCATCGCGGGGCTCGCGCTGTTCGCCTCGAGAGGCGTCCTGGCCAGAACGCGGCGGGTGTCGGGCGCGACGTTTCCCGACGGCCGTTCCTAGGCGCGGGCATCCAAGCCGGGGTCTCTCGGCCGGGCCCTTCCAGCCGTGCAGAGCGGGTAGACGTGGCGGCACCGCCCGCACCCGCAATCGGCGTCAGGTTCGCTTGCCCGCGCGGCGGGCCCGGCGCGCGCCGGGCAGCGCGGGCATGGCTGCCCAGGCTTCCGCCGTGGCGGCGGTGTCGTGTTCCGCCAGGCCCATCGCCATGGCGGCGCTGTAGACGCCCGCGCTGGCGTTGAGCAAGGGCGTGGGGCAGTTCACCTGCCGCGCCATGTCGGCGATGATCTGCATGTCTTTCTGCCAGATGCCGACTTTCATCGACGCGGGCTGGTACCGGCGCTCGAGCATCATGGGCATGCGCAGCCGCATCAAGCCGGTGCCGATATAGGGGCTGTTGCCCATATGGCGCAGCGCCACCGCGGGGTCGAGCCCCATGTGGCGGCACATCGCCACCATCTCGGCGCAGGCCACGTTGAGGATGGCGACCAGATGGTTGGCGGCGAGTTTCAGCTTGGTTCCGCTGCCCAGGGCACCGACGCGCGGCGCATCGAGGGTGAACGCGCCGACCCACTCGCGCGCCTGCCGGCAGGCGCTCGCCGGCCCGCTCAGATACATGATCCAGTTTTCCTGCGGCCTGGGGTGTGCGGTGCCGCTGATCGGCGCGTCGAGCATCACCCGGCCCTGCGCGCGCAGCGCGCGGGCGACCTCGAGTTTGTCGCCCAGCGGCAGGGTGCTGGTTTCAAGAAGAATCTGGCCCGGTCGCGGTGGCGGGACCTTCTCCAGCAGCGCGGCCACCTGGTGCAGGGCACCGGCCGAGGGCAGGGCGGTGATCAGCGCATCGGCGGAGCGGGCCACCGCCGCCACCGAAGGCATGGCCAGCCCGCCGGCTTTCTTCAAGGCGCGCATGCGGCCCGCATCGATGTCGTATCCCGCCACTTCGTGGCCCGCCGCCAGCAGCGCGCGCGCCATGCTGCCGCCCATGATGCCCAGTCCGACGATACCGATGCGCTCGCGCGGCGCGGGGCGGGTTCGGGCGCCGGTTGCATGCCGTGGCGCGCTGCCGTTCCTGGTTTTTCTTGAATCTTGCATCGGTTGCTCCGTATTGGTGCGACGCACTCATTTGGTGCTTTGGTTGTCGCGGGCGAGGGGGGTGTGGCATGCCATACATCAGGTGTGCGCCAGCAAGAGTAATTCATGCAAGCGGTGATCCCGGTTTCTGGTTCTGGCTTGGAAGTTGCTCAAGCACAATCGCACACCGGCAGAAGCTCCCGCCTTGACACGCGCAGCGGGAGTGCGCCAACCCAGATCGATCTTATCAACCCCCCTTGGAGTTCCTATGAAGCGTCGCCAGATTCTCGCCGCCGCCGGCGCGGCAGCCCTTTCCGCCGCCACCCGGGTTGGCGCCCAAAGCCCGGCCTGGCCCACCCGCGGCCCGGTCCGCCTGATCGCCCAGTTTCCACCGGGCGGCCTGGTCGACACCGTGTCGCGCCTGATGGCACCGCATCTGTCGCAGGCCCTCGGGCAGAGCGTGGTGGTCGAGAATCGTCCGGGCGCCGGCGGCCTGGTGGGCACCGATTGGGTGTCCAAGCAACCCAATGACGGCTACACCCTGCTGGTGAGCCACGCCTCGGTGCATATCTATGCGACCGCCACCCGCAGCACCATGCCCTTCGACGCGGTGTCCGATTTCACCCACATGGCGATGCTGGTCGAGGCGCCGATGGTGGTGCTGGTGCGCGGCAACTCGCCCCACCAGAGCTTTGCGCAATACATGAGCGACGCCAAGACCAAGCCGGTCCGCTACGGCACCTCAGGCATCGGTTCGGCCAATCACCTGTACGGGGAGGTGCTCAAAATCGAGGGCCCGGCGCCGCAGCATGACCATGTGCCCTATCAGGGCAGCGCCCCGGCGATGCTGGATCTGCTGGGCGGGCAGATCGACAGCCTGTTCGACCCCATCACCACCAATGTGGCGCAACTCAAGGCGGGTTCCCTGCGCGCGCTGGCGGTATCCACGCCGCAACGGCTGGCCGCCTTCCCCAATATCCCGACCTTTGCCGAACTGGGCTATCCCTCGCTGACCGGTTCCCAGTGGCTCGGCTTGTCCGCCCCCAAGAACCTGCCGGCGCCGATCGTCCAGCGCCTTACCGCGCTGGTACCCGAGATCCTCGCCAAGCCCGACATCGCCTCGCGCCTCGAGGACCTGCAGACCCTGCCGCGCAAGACGCCGGTCGCGGGCGACGAATTCGTCCGGCTGATCCGCTCGCAGATCGACACCTGGACCCGGGTGGCCAAGCGCTCCAACGTGCAGGTCACGGTCTAGGGCGCACGGCGGCCGCGGCCAGCCGGTCGGCTGCCGCGCCTGACGGCGTGTGGCGCGGCCAGCCCTCGGGCCGGTACCTCAGGCCGCCTCACCCGCGCGCACCCCGGGCGGGCAACTGCGGGACCGGTAGGACGGGTGCGATCGGCGGCCTACTCGGGGTCGACGCCGGCGTCCTTGAGGATCTTGCCCATCCCCGGCGATTCGGCCCGGATCGTCTCGAGCACCCTGGCCGGCGTGCTGTGCGCGGTGGCGATGCCCAGTTTGGAATAGGTTTCGCGCACGTCCGGCAGCGCCAGCACCTTGGCGAGATCGGCGTTGATGCGGTTGACCACCTCCGGCGGCGTGCCCTTCGGCGCGGCGATAGCCCACCAGACGCTGGCGTTGAAACCGGGAATGCCGGCTTCCATCATGGTGGGTACCTCGGGCAGCACGGCGGAGCGGGTCGGGCTGGTGACGGCGATGGCGCGCAGCTTGCCGGCCTGGATTTGCGGCATGGCCGGCACCATGTCGGAGAACACCATCTGGATCTGGCCCGCCACCGCATCGGTGACCGCCTGGATGGTGCCCTTGTACGGGATGTGCACGATGTTCACCCCGGTGGCGGCCTTGTACATCTCCCCGCTGATGTGCGACTGGATGCCCTTGCCGCCGGAGCCGAAGTTGAGGGTGCCGGGTTTGGCCTTGGCCAGGGCCGTCAGTTCGGCGAGCGTCTTGACCGGCACGGATGGATGCACCACCAGCACCTGCCCCGCGGTGGCCACCATCGATATGTAGGCGAAGTCGTTGATCGGATCGAAGCCCAGGCGCTTGTACAGGAACGGGTTAGTCACCACTGTGCTGCTGTTGGAGAGCAGCAGCGTGTAGCCGTCCGGCGTAGCCTTGGCCGCCAATTCATGCCCAATGTTGCCGCCTGCCCCGGGCCGGTTTTCGACCGCCACCGGCTGCCCAAGGGTTTCGGTAAGTTTTTGTGCCAACAGGCGTGACAGCACGTCGCTCGAGCCGCCCGGCGGGAACGGGGTGATCAGCTTGAGCGGACGGTTCGGATAAGGCGCCTGCGCCAGCGCGGGTGCCGCGCAAGACAGGCCGAGTGCCGCGACCAGGAGCGCGCGGCGCACACATGAGGGGTTGGGGTGTCGCATGGCTTTGTCTCCTTGTGGATGCCCGGATCATGGGATGTCCCCCGGGCTCGATGGCGCCGGTCACGACGCGGCCCGGCGCGCCGAGTCTAGCGTTTCCGGGGGCCGGCCGGCAGCGGCAGCGCGGTCTGGTACTTGACCTGCTTGAGCGCGAACGAGGAGCGGATATTGGCGATGCCCGCAATCTTGGTCAGGTGGTCGACGATGAAGCGCTCGAGCGCCTGGATGTCCGGCACCACCACCCGCAGCAGGTAATCGGAGTCGCCGGTCATGAGGTAGCACTCCATCACCTCGGGGCGTTTCTGGATCGCCGCCTCGAAGGCGCCGAGCTGCTTTTCCACCTGCTTTTCCAGGGTGACCTGGATGAACACGCTGACCGTGAGTCCGATCCTGAGCGGATTGAGTAGCGTGACGTACTTGTCGATGTAGCCGCCCGCTTCAAGTTCGCGCACCCGCGCCAGGCAGGGCGAGGGCGACAGGTTCACCGCCTCGGCCAGTCGCACGTTGGAGATGCGCGCATCTCCCTGCAAGCGCTCGAGGATTTGCCAGTCTGTGGTGTCGAGATCGGAGGACGGCATGATCATTCAATAAAGCGGAAAAATTCGGCAGTTTATGCGGTTTCAGGCCCGCAAGCCACGCCCAATAGGCATAAACCGCGCGGCCGGGGGCGGTAGCATCTCGGATCGCCTTCATTGCCCCTGCGTGAAACCATGACCGACCATTCCGAAATCAGCGAGCTGTTGCGCCAGGCGATTGCTGCCGACCTCGATCCGGTGGAAACCCGAGAGTGGATCGAGGCGCTGGCGGCCGTGGTGGCCAGCGAAGGCGAGGCACGCGCGCAGTACCTTCTCAAGCGCCTGACCGAGGCGGCGCGCGGCATGGGCGTGGATGCGCCGCGCGGTCTCAACACCCCGTACCGCAACACCATTCCGCTGGAGAAGCAGGCGCCGTTTCCTGGCGACCTGTCGCTGGAAAACCGCATCACCGCCATCGTGCGCTGGAACGCGCTGGCGATGGTGGTGCGCGCCAACCGCGCCTCGTCCGAGCTCGGCGGCCATATCGCCAGCTATGCCTCGGCGGCCGATCTTTTCGAGGTGGGCTTCAACCACTTCTTCCGCGGCAACGACGCGCCCGACGGCGGCGACCTGGTCTATTTCCAGCCGCACTCGGCGCCCGGCGTGTATGCGCGCGCCTTCCTTGAGGGGCGCCTGGGTGAGGCCCAACTGTCCAACTACCGGCGCGAACTGGAAGGCGGCGGCGGTCTTTCCTCCTACCCGCACCCGTGGCTGATGCCGGATTTCTGGCAGTTTCCTACCGGTTCCATGGGGCTGGGGCCGATCCAGGCCATCTACCAGGCGCGCTTCATGCGCTACCTCGAACACCGCGGCATCCAGGCAGCGGGTTCGCGCAAGGTCTGGGCCTTCGTCGGCGACGGCGAGATGGACGAACCCGAGTCACTCGCCGCGCTCTCGCTGGCGGCGCGCGAGGGCCTCGACAACCTGGTGTTCGTGGTCAACTGCAACCTGCAGCGTCTCGACGGTCCGGTGCGCGGTAACGGCTCGATCATCCAGGAACTCGAGGGGCTGTTCGCCGGTGCGGGTTGGAACGTCATCAAGCTTTTGTGGGGGTCCAACTGGGATGCCCTCTTCGCACGCGACCATGCCGGCGCGCTGGTGCAGCGCCTGCACGAAACCGTGGACGGCGAGTTCCAGAAATACTCTGCCACCGACGGCCGGTTCAACCGCGAGCAGTTCTTCAACAAGTATCCGGAAGTGCGCGCGCTGGTGGCCCACATGAGCGACGCCGACATCGACGCGCTGAAGCGCGGCGGCCACGACCCGGTCAAGATCCACGCCGCCTACCATGCCGCCGCGCAGCACCGCGGTACGCCGACGGTGATCCTGGCCAAGACCATGAAGGGCTTCGGCATGGGCTCCGCCGGCCAGGCCAAGATGACCACTCACCAGCAGAAGAAGCTCGACGACGCAGCGCTGCTCGCCTTCCGCGACCGTTTCGCGCTGCCCCTGTCCGACGACGAGGTCAAGGCAGTCTCCTTCTATCGCCCGGCCCCGGACAGCGCGGAGATGAAGTACCTGATGGCGCGCCGCGTCAGCTTGGGCGGCCCGTTGCCGGCGCGCCGCGGCAGGGCGCCGGCGCTCGCGGCACCGCAGGCCAATGTGTTCGCCAGATTCGCGGTGGACGCCGCTGCCGGCGCCGCCGGGGCGGCCAGCGAGGCCGCCGGATTGCAAAACCCGGCGGCCTCGGACATGTCCTCCACCATGGCCTTCGTACGCATGCTCACCAGCCTGACGCGCGACAAGGTGATCGGCAAGCGCGTGGTGCCCATCGTGGCGGACGAGGCGCGCACCTTCGGCATGCAGGCCATGTTCCGCGGCGTCGGCATCTACTCGCCCAACGGCCAAGCCTATGAACCCGAGGATGCCGACGAACTGCTTTATTACAAGGAGGCGCGCGACGGCCAGATCCTCGAGGAGGGCATCACCGAGGCCGGCGCCATGTCGTCATGGATCGCGGCGGCGACCAGCTATGCCAATCACGGCACGCCGATGCTGCCGTTCTACATTTATTACTCGATGTTCGGCTTCCAGCGCGTGGCCGACCTGATCTGGGCGGCGGCCGACCAGCGCTCGCGCGGGTTCCTCGTGGGGGCGACCTCCGGGCGCACCACGCTCGCCGGCGAAGGCCTGCAGCACCAGGACGGCAGCAGCCATCTGGTGGCTGCCACGGTACCCAACTGCCGCGCCTATGACCCCTGCTATGCCTACGAGGTGGCGGTGGTCGTCGAGGAGGGCATGCGCGCCATGCTCGAGCGCGGCGAGGATGTCTTCTACTACCTGACCGTTACCAACGAAAACACGCCGCAGGCGCGTTACGAGCCGGCCATGCGCGACGGCATCGTGCGCGGCATGTACAGGCTCGACGCGGCCCGCGGCGAGGCCCGCGTCAGGCTGTTGGGCAGTGCCGCGATGCTGCCCGAGGTAAGGCGGGCCGCCGTGCTGCTGCGCGAGGATTTCGGCATCGAATCCGAGGTGTTCTCGGTCACCAGCTATGCGCAGTTGCAGCGCGAAGGCATGGCCGCCGAGCGCGCGCGCCTGCGCGCGCTGGTCGCCGGCGAACCGGCGGGCGCCGACCGCACCTGGGTGGAACAATGCCTCGGCGGATCCGGCGCGCCGGTGGTGGCCGCAACCGATTATGTGCGCGCCGTTCCGGAACTCATCCGCGCACAGGTCGGCGCGCGCTACGTCACCCTGGGCACGGACGGGTTCGGGCGCAGCGACACGCGTGTCGCGTTGCGGCGCTTTTTCGAGGTCGACGCCCACCAGGTGGTTCTTGCGGCTCTGGGCGCGCTGGTCGCCGAAGGCGGGGTGGAGGCGGCGCTGGTGGGCCGGGCGGCGCGCCGGTACGGCATCACGCTCGACGCAGCCCCGCCCTGGGAGCGCTGAGCGGGGCGGGCGCCGTCGCCGCGCCTTGTCTTCCGGCTTCGGTGTGTGGACCGGGCGCCGTTTCGGGCTAAAATGCAGAGTCAAGCGGGGTGAGTCGTCCGCACCCTGGCGGCCATCGTAGGCTGGGCGGGTGCGGCGATGGGTTGAATAATTACGCCGGGACGCATCGGCAATGGCCCGCAACCCATTTCCTTCGGTCGCTGATTAGTGTTGCCCTTCGTCTTCGTTTGCCATCTCCTGCCGCCATTTGCCGCTGTTCGCCGATACTTACAGCCCTTTCCGCATTTCACCTGAAACATTCCATGCAACCCACTCGCAGAGAAGACTTGCGCCTCATTCAGGGACACGGGCGGTACGCCTCGGACTGGAACATGGCGGGCCAGTTATTCGCGGCCGTGCTGCGCTCGCCGCACGCCGCCGCCCGTATCGTCCGCATCGACACCGCCGCCGCGCTGAATGCGCCGGGTGTCCGGGCAGTGCTCACCCATGCCGACGCCGAGCAAGCCGGCTTCAAATCCATCGTCGGTGGTGTGGCCCTGAAGGACCGCAACGGCCAGCCGATGAAAAAGCCGCATTACCCTGTACTGGCCAAAGACCAGGTGGCCTATGTGGGCCAGGCGGTCGCCTTCGTGGTGGCGGAATCCGCCACCGCCGCCCAGGATGCCACCGAGCTTATCGAGGTGGAGTACGAGGAGCAACCGGCGGTGGTCGAGTTCGCCGACGCGGTGGCCCCAGGCGCACCGCGTGTGCACCAGGACATCGAGGGCAATGTCGCCTATGTGCACGAGCACGGCGACGCGGCAGCGGTCGAGGCCGCCTTCGCCCGCGCGCATCGCACCACCCGGCTCAAGGTCGACAGCCAGCGCCTGGTGTGCAATCCCATGGAGCCACGCGCCTGCCTGGCCGCCTTCGACGCAGCCACCGGCCGCTATACCCTGCATGCGCCCTCGCAGGGGCTGATCGGCGCGCGCACTCACATCGAGCAGATCACGGGCCTGCCGGCCAAGGATGTCGACCTGATCGTCGAGGACGTGGGCGGAAGCTTCGGCATCCGCGGCACGCCGTATCCCGAATACTTCATGGCCATGCTGGCCGCCAGGACGCTGGGCAAGCCGGTCAAGTGGGTCGGCTCGCGCAGCGACACCTTCCTGTCCGACTATCACGGCCGAGCGCTGGCCTTGTGCGGCGAGGTCGCCCTGGACGAGACCGGCAGGTTCCTTGCCTTCCGCTGGACCGACGAAATCAACCTCGGGGCCTATGCCGGTCCATTCGGCGCCTTCATCGGTACGCAGAATGTCTCCATCACCTCCCATGGGGTGTATGCCGTTCCTGCGGTGTACGTGCGCTCGACCCTCGCCTACACCAACACCACGCCGATTTCCGCCTATCGTGGCGCCGGCCGGCCCGACATCGCCTACGCCATCGAGCGCCTGGTCGACCAGGCGGCCTTCGAGCACGGTTTCGACCCGCTTGAACTGCGCCGCCGCAACTTCATCACACCGGCGCAGATGCCGTTCAAGACCGCCACCGGCCCGACCTACGACAGTGGCGACTTCCCCGCGGTGATGGAGCATGCACTCAAGGCGTCCGACTGGGCGGGCTTCCCCGCGCGCCGCAAGGAAAGCGAGGCGCGCGGCAGGCTGCGCGGCATCGGCCTGGCCTCGTACCTTGAGGCCGCCGGCGCCGGTACCTTCAACAAGGACCAGACCGCCGCGCGCGTGGGCGATGACGGGCGCATTACCATTTTCTGCATGGCCGGGGGGTCCGGCCAGGGCCACGAGACGACCTTTGTAGGCGTGTTCGCCGACGAATTGGGGGTCGAGCAGGGCGTGATCGAATACCGCGCCAGCGATCTGGCCGCTGCGGACCTGATCGGCAACGGCACCGGCGGTTCGCGCACGGCCGCGGGCCAGGGCAGCGCTTTCAAGGCGTTGGCCCGAGCGCTCATCGAGAAGGCCAGGCCGCTCGCCAGCGCGCTGCTGGGCGGGGAGGCCGATTATGCCGACGGGCGCTTCTCGGCCGGCGGCAAGTCGGTCGGCCTGATCGACTTGGCGCGCAAGATGGCACGTGGCGCCGACGGCAGGCATCCGCTGGATTGCGAGGCCGAGGCCTCGTCACCTGCCACCTTCCCGAACGGCTGCCATGTGGCCGAGGTCGAAATCGATCCCGACACCGGCGTCACCGACATCATCCGCTATACCTCCATCGACGACCTGGGCAACGTGTTGCAGCCCATGTTGGTGGAAGGGCAGGTGCATGGCGGGGTGGCGCAGGGCTGGGGCCAGGTGTTCGGCGAACATGCGGTCTATGACCGCGAGTCCGGACAGTTCCTCACGGCCAGCTTCATGGACTACGCGATGCCGCGCGCCGACTGGCTCAAGGGCACGTTCACCCGCGAAAGCCATCCGGTGCCTACCGCCACCAACCTCATGGGGGCCAAGGGCGTGGGCGAATCCGGCTGCTCCGGTTCCCTGCCCGCATTGATGAATGCCCTGATGAGCGCGGTGCGGCCGCTGGGCGTGAAGGATCTGCAGATGCCGGTCACCCCGGTCGTGATGTGGCGCACCCTGAACCAGACCGCGCGCAAGGCGGCCTGAATTACGTGAACTGAGCCGAGACCTGAGGAGAAACGATGTACGCATTCGAATACCTGCGCGCCGGCAGCCTGGCTGAAGCCGGCGACCTGCTGTCCAAGAATCCCGAGGCCAAGATCCTGGCCGGCGGCCAGACCTTCATCCCAACGCTCAAGGCACGCCTGGCGCAGCCGACCCATGTGGTCGACGTGGCCCGTATCAAGGACCTGGCCGGCATTACCGTCACGGCCGACGCCGTCACCATCGGGGCGATGACCCGACATGTCGAGGTCGGCAATTCGGCCGAGGTGAGAAAGGCGATCCCGGCACTGGCCGCGCTGGCACTGGAAATCGGCGACCAGCAGGTGCGCAACCGCGGCACCCTGGGTGGCTCGGTGGCCAACAACGATCCGGCGGCGGACTATCCCTCGGCAGTGCTGGCGCTCGGCGCCACCATCATCACTACCAGCCGTGAAATCGCCGCGGACGACTTTTTCCAGGGCATGTTCGCAACCGCGTTGGCCGAAGGCGAAATCATCAAGGCCATCCGTTTTCCGATTCCGAAGCGCGCGGCCTATTCCAAGTTTCACCATCCGGCCTCCGGCTACGCGATGGCGGGAGCATTCGTGGCCGATACCGCCAAGGGTGTCCGGGTGGCCATCACCGGCGCAGGCGCCTCGGGCGTGTTCCGCTGGAGCGACGCCGAAGCCGCGCTCGCCAAGAGTTTCGCCGCCGCCGCGCTCGCCGGCCTCAAGGTTGACGACAGCAACTGCATCGCCGACCTCCATGCGGGCTCCGACTATCGCGCACACCTGGCCGCTGTCATGACCAAGCGCGCCGTCCAGAAAATCACCGGCTGACCATCACGCCGACCATCACGGATTGCACATGACCAAGATCGCATTCACCATCAACGGCAAGCAGGTTTCCTCCGACGTCGAAGGCCGCACCCTTCTGGTCGACCTGATCCGCGACGAACTCAAGCTCACCGGCACCCACGTCGGTTGCGATACCAGCCAGTGCGGCTGCTGCACCATCCAGCTCGATGGCGACATGGTCAAGTCATGCGCCATGCTGGCCGCGCAGGCCGACGGCGCCAACATCGTCACCATCGAAGGCCTCGCCGACGGCGACAAGCTGCACGCCGTGCAGCAGGCCTTCACCGAGTGCCATGGCCTGCAGTGCGGCTTCTGCACCCCGGGCATGATCATGGCCTCGGTGGGCATCCTGAAAGCCAACCCGAATCCCAGCGACGAAGAGATCGTCAAGGGTCTGGAAGGCAACCTGTGCCGTTGCACCGGCTATGTGAACATCATCAAGTCGGTCAAGCGCGCGGCGGAACTGATGAAGCTTTGAAGGCCGGCCGCGGCCCTGAGCCGGCCATTGACGAAAAGCGCGCCTCAGGGCGCGTTTTTCTTGTCGTGGTCGCCGGTGCGCGGACGTTCTTTTCGGGGCACGAGTACGGTGTGAGGCGGGCCGGGCCGACCTTGCCCCGCCGCAGACATGCAGCGGATCCCACGCGGTCGGCCGCGCCGGGACGGGCTCGCCCGGGCTTTACGGCGTGGGCAGCGGCCCCGGCGGCGCTGGCGCCGGCAGCGGCGCGTCTTCCTTGAGGTCGACGCCCGAGAGGCGCAGGCGCCGTGCTTCGCTCATCAGGTAATGCAGTTTGGTCGCGGCAAGCGCATACGAAAGCCCGTCAGGCTCGCGGATGTTCGACACGCAATTGCGCTCGGCGTTGCTGCGGCCGCGCCGCGGCGCCCAGGTGAGGTAGGCCCCCAGGCTGTCGGGCGAGGAAAGCCCGGGGCGCTCGCCGATCAGGATGATGCTCAATCTGGCGCCCAGCGCCTGGCCGATATCGTCGGCCACCGCCACGCGGCCCTGTGTGACCAGCGATAGCGGCGCGATCGCCCAGCCCTCCGCGGCGAGGCGCGGCAGCAGCGCGCCGAGCAGCGGCGCCGCGTGGCGCTCGACGGCGAGCGCGGAAAGCCCGTCGGCTACGACGAAGGCGGCATCGAACTGCGTGTCCGGCGCCGGGCGCGCGGCGAGCATCGCGGCGGAGGCCGCGCCCAGAACGCGCCCGAGGTCGGGCCGGGCGATGTAGGTCTGCCGGTCCGGCGCCGCGCTTTGCAGGTGCAGGATCTCCGGCGCAATGCCTTGCAACCCCGCGGCGAGTTTCTCGGCGTCGAGGCCCTGCAGCACCGCGTCACGCGCCTGCGCATGCGCGGCCTGGAAGGCCAGGAGCGGCCGGGTCGGCAGGCTGCCACCCGCCCGCCCCAGGGCGATGCGTGCCTGCGTGAACCGTGCAAGGCCGCGCCAGGGATCGGGAGCCGTGCCGGCCCGGGCGGCCGGCGCCGGCGTCGGTGCGCGTTCGCTCATGGCGGGTTGGCCAGGCCCAGCAGCGCGTGGGCGGCATCGGCGGGCGCCAGCCGGGTCGGCCCGGCGAATACCTTGGTTGCTTCGAGCCAGACCTCGAACTCGGGCGCGGGCTTTAGGTTCTGCGATTGCCTCAGGTACAGCACATCATGAAACGAGGTGCTCTGGTAATTGAGCATGATGTCGTCCGCCCCTGGCACACCCATGATGAAATTGACGCCCGCATTGCCCAGCAGCGTGAGCAGTACGTCCATGTCGTCCTGGTCTGCGTCCGCGTGATTGGTGTAGCAGACGTCGATGCCCATCGGCAGGCCAAGCAGTTTGCCGCAGAAATGGTCTTCGATGCCGGCGCGGATGATCTCGCGGCCGTTCAGGTATTCCGGGCCGATGAAACCGACCACGCTATTGACGAGAAATGGCTTGAAAGTGCGCGCCAGGCCGTAGGCACGCGCCTCGATGGTCTGCTGGTCTACGCCGTGGTGCGCGTTGGCCGACAGGGCGCTGCCCTGGCCGGTCTCGAAATACATCACGTTCGAGCCGACGGTGCCGCGCCCGAGTGCGCGCGCGGCGGCATCCGCCTCGGCGAGTAGTGCGGCGTTGACGCCGAAACTCGCGTTGGTGGCCTCGGTCCCGCCGATGGACTGGAACACCAGGTCCACGGGTGCGCCGCACCGTATCGCCTCGAGCGTGGTGGTTACATGGGTGAGCACGCAGGATTGCGTCGGGATGGCATAGCCACGGATGACCCCGTCGAGCATGCGCAGCAGGCGGGTCACCTGCGCGAGGTTGTCGGTGGCGGGGTTGATGCCGATCACCGCATCGCCCGAGCCGTACATCAGGCCATCGACAATCGATGCGGCGATGCCCTTTTCATCATCGGTCGGGTGGTTGGGTTGCAGGCGGCTGGCCAGTCGTCCGGGCAGGCCCAGGGTGGTGCGAAAGCGCGAGGTGACGCGCGCCTTTTGTGCCACCAGCACCATGTCCTGGATGCGCATGATCTTCGAGACCGCGGCCGCCATTTCCGAGGTGATGCCGGGCGCGACGGCGGCGAGTACGTCGCCGCTGGTTTCGTAGGCCAGGAGCCAGTTGCGAAAATCGCCCACGGTGACATGGGCGATGGGCGCAAAGGCGCTCGTGTCGTGGGTGTCGATGATGAGGCGGGTCACCTCATCGGCTTCGTACGGTACGACCGCTTCCGACAGAAAGACCTTGAGCGGTACCTCGGCCAGGGCCATTTGCGCCGCCACGCGTTCCTGCGCGCTGCTCGCGGCGAGGCCGGCCAGGCGGTCACCGCTACGCGCCGGGGTGGCTCGCGCCAGCAGCGTCCGGAGGTCGGCGAAGCGGTGGGTGACGCCGCCGACCGCATGCGCATAGCCGCCCATGGTGGCCCCCGCTGCGCCCGCGAGGCGGGCGGTCAGCCCTTGGCGAGGAAGATGGCGACGCCCGCCACCGCCGCCAGCAATACCGCCAGGTACAGCATGATGCCGCCGGCTCCCACGCCTTCGCTCGCGCCAACCGGTTCGCCGACATGGCCGTGTTCGCCATGGGCAGGCTCGGCCTGCGCGGGCGCTTCGGCGGACGGATTGCGGCGCTTCAGTTCGGCATTGAACTTGGTGAAGAATTCGTCGGCCAGTTTTTTCGCAGCGGCATCGACCAGGCGTGAGCCGATCTGCGCGAGCTTGCCGCCCACGTTGGCCTGGGCGGTGTAGTCCAGGCGGGTGATATCGGCGCCTTCGGCGGTGAGGTTCACCTTGGCCTCGCCCTTGCCGAAGCCGGCCGCGCCGCCCTGACCGTCGAAACGGATCTTATACGAGTTGGGCGCCACCACGTCGGAGAGCGTGAGTTTGGCCTTGAACTTGGCCTTCACCGGCCCGATGGCGGCCGTCACGGCCGCGCTGAATTCGTTTTCGGACAGGCGGGTCAGTTCATCGCACCCGGTGATCGAGGCCTTGAGGATTTCAGGGTCGTTGAGCGCATCCCAGGCGATTTGCTTTGAGACGGGAAGGGTTTGCGAACCGGTCAGTTCCATGTCGGATGTTCTTTTCGATGAGCGTTGGCAGAAGCGGAAGCACGGATTGTACCGGCCGCGGACGTTCCGGCCGGTCACTAGGCGGCGCCGTCCGGCAGCGCAGTCGCGGTTCGCGGCGCGCGATCGCGTGCCGTGTGCCCGTCTTGCTGGAATGAAAAACCGTCGCGAATCGGACGGTTTCCTTTCTTGGTACGCTTTCAGCCTCGGCGCGCCTTCAGCGCGCGGCGTCTTCAGGCCCGTATCGGGCGGCGAAAAGGCAGCACCAGGGCGCTGCTTTCGGACTTTTGAGGTGGGGCCAGGGGCGCGGTGCCAGCCTCCTGCCCTACGGATTCGAACTCGACCAGGGCGCCGAGAATGCGCAGCTCTTCATCGAGGGTGAAGCGGGCGAGCGCGCGGATGGCGCTGGCGTATTCCGGATCGACCCGCAGGCGCGCCACGTCGATCCGGCAGCCAGCGTGCCGCTCGGCGCGCTTGTGCATGAGTCTGTAGAGCAAGCGACGCGAAAACGCTGCGATCATGTGTGCACCCCTTGACCAGACGACGTGGGCGCATGCTAGCCCGTCGCGCACAGCGACTAACCGGGGAGAAGCGGCGCATATTGCGCCCGGTTCCGGCTATTCCGGCACAGGCAGCGCTGCGAGTGCTGCCAGGGCTGCGGCGGCGCGCATGCGTCAGGTCTGATGCAGCAGGGCAAGGAAAGCCATGCCGATCGCGCTATAGAACATGAAGGCCGATTCGCGGCCGCTCCATTGCTTCGATTGCCAGCTCGCGAACCATTGGCCGCCGATGATCATGAAGCCGCCGAACCAGAGCGCGAAGCCCAGGCCGAGCCCGGCAAAGGCGACGGCCTTGGCCGCATGGAAGTCCTCTGCGGGCGCGCCGAGATGCATGGCAAGCACGACGCTGCCGGCCATGCAAAGCACGGCGGTGACCGCCTCGGTGACAATGATTAAGGCGAAGAACAGCCGATGCAGCCCCGGCGAATCGATCGCCCGTCGGTGCAGCCTGCTGTCCGGGAAGATGGTGTCCATGCGCATCAGGTGTTCGACGAAGCGCAGGTTGCTTTGCGGGTCGCGCACGTTGTTGAGCGCGACTAAGGCGGCGAAGGTGCCGATCAGGAAGACGAACAGGATTTGGCAGATGCGGATAGTAGTCATGGCGGCTGAGGCGTTGGCAGGAGGGGGAGGGTGGCTTGACAGAAACAGGTAATATCTGTACTCTGTATACGGAATTCAGAATTGATGATGATTCCATCAACAACCCGGTCGATAATCCGGTCGATAATCCGGTCGATAATCCGGTCGATGATCCGGTCGATAATCTTGGCTCAAATTTCCAAAGCCTCCCGGGCGGCACAAGCGGGCCCGGGCCCGGGTTCCATGGATCGCACGAATCGCGCCATGACATGAGTCTTGCCCAACTGCACGCCGCTCCCGACTTGGTCGACCGCGTCTATGGTTCGCTCATGGCGGCCATCAGCCGCGGCGACCTTGCGCCCGGCCATAGGCTTACCCAGGAAGAACTGGCCGAGAAGCTGGCGGTCTCGCGCCAGCCGGTCCTGCAGGCGTTGCGCCTGCTGAAGAAGGATGGCTTCGTGGTGGATGCGCCCGCCAAGTCGGGCGCGGCAGGCGGCGCGCGCGGATTGATGGTGGCGCCCCTCGACGGCGTCATGATCGCGCGGCTTTATCAGGTGCGTTCGGTCCTTGACGGCCTCGCCGCGCGCCTGGCCGCCGGCGCGCGCGCGATCGTTCCGGAGGACCTGATGCGCCGCAGCCGCGCCGCGGCGGCCGGCGATGATGTCGGCACCCTCATCGATGCCGACGCGCAGTTCCACGACTTCATCTATGCGGCTTCCGGCAATCCGCTCATCGCGGAGAGCGCGGGCCGCCACTGGCAGCATATCCGGCGCGCCATGGGCGCGGTGCTGCAGAGCACCGGCGCGCGCGGCGCCGTCTGGGACGAGCATGAAGCCATCGCGGCGGCGATCGCCTGCGGCGATGCCGCGCGCGCAGAGCGCCTGGCGCGCGAGCATTGCGAGGCGGCGGGCGCCAACCTCGCCATCCGCATCGACGACTACACCGCGGCGGCGCCCTGACGCGCCGCTGCTTCCCACGACCATCACAGCGACCCCAAAGGAGACCCGCATGAAGCTGACCCCCGAACAACTGGCGCAATTCGACCGCGACGGCTACCTGTTTTTCCCCGCCCTGTTCACGCCCGGGGAGATCAAGCGACTCTCCGACGAGGTACCCGGCATCTATGCCCAGCGCAGGCCAGAAAACGTGCGCGAGAAGACCGGCGATGTGGTGCGCACCAATTTCGCCGCGCACATGTACAACGACATGTTCGCCCGCCTGGCGCGGCATCCGCGCATGGTCGAGCCGGTGCAGCAGATCTTCGGCGAGGAGCTCTACATGCACCAGTTCAAGATCAACGGCAAGATGGCCTTCGACGGCGACGTCTGGCAGTGGCACCAGGACTATGGCACCTGGCTCAACGACGACCAGATGCCCGAGGCGCGCGCCATGAACGTGGCCATCTTCCTGGACGACACCAACGAGTTCAACGGCCCGCTGATGTTCATTCCCGGCAGCCACAAGCAGGGCGTGCTCGACGCGGGCCATGACACCTCGACCACCAGCTACCCGCTGTGGACGATCAACAACAGCAACATCGCCGAGATGGTGGCCAAGGCGGGCGGTCTGAACGGCGGCATCGTTTCCCCCAAGGGACCGCCCGGATCGATGATCATCTTCCACGGCTGCCTGGTGCATGCTTCGACGTCCAACCTCTCGCCGTGGAACCGCGTCAACGTGTATCTGTCGCTGTGCGCGGTGTCGAACCACATCCGCCGCTTCAAGCGGCCCGGCTATATCGCGCATCGCCAGTTCGCCCCCATCAAGTGCCTGCCGGACGATTGCCTGCTCAAGGACTACCCGGTGGACACGCCGTGGAAGAACGGCACGCCCGCCGAGGAACTGACCAGCCCGCTCAAGGAAGCGGCCTAGCATGCCGCTGCCCGGACCCTCACCCTGCGCGCCGCCATCTGTGCGCGCGACCCAGTCCCCCGGGACGGCCTTTCAGGATGGATCATGAACCTGTACGCGAAACTTCTCAAGCGCCAGGCCGACGGCAAGCCGGTGCGCATCGGTCTGATCGGCGCCGGCAAGTTCGGCGCGATGTACCTGGCGCAGATTCCGAAAACGCCCGGCGTGCATCTGGTGGGCATCGCCGACCTTAACCCGGCCGGCGCTCGCACCAATCTGGAACGGGTGGGCTGGCCGGCGGCGCAATCCTCGGCCTCCTCCTTCGAGGAGGCCTTGGCCAAGGGCAATACATACGTCACCGATGACTGGGAGGCCCTGGTCAGGCATCCGCAGGTGGAGATCGTCGTCGAGTGCACCGGCAACCCGGTGGCGGCGGTGGAGCACATCCTGGCTGCGTTCGGTCACGGCAAGCATGTGGTCAACGTCACCGTGGAGGCCGACGCGTTCTGCGGCCCGCTGCTGGCGCGCAAGGCGGAGGCGGCGGGCGTGGTCTACAGCCTGGCCTATGGCGACCAGCCGGCCCTGATCTGCGATCTGGTCGACTGGGCGCGTGCCGCCGGCTTCCCGGTCGTCGCCGCCGGCCGCGGCCACAAGTGGCTGCCGCATTTTTCCGAATCGACGCCGGAAACGGTCTGGGGGCATTACGGCCTTTCACCAGAGACCGCGCGCATCGGCGGGCTCAACCCGAAGATGTTCAACTCCTTCCTCGATGGATCCAAGCCCTCCATCGAGAGCACCGCGGTGTGCAACGCTACCGGCCTTGTCGCCCCGCCGGACGGCCTGCTGTATCCGCCGGCGTCGGTGGATGACATTCCGTTCGTCTGCCGGCCCATCGCGGAAGGCGGCGTCCTGCACACCAAGGGCCAGGTCGAGGTCATCTCGTCCCTGGAAAAGGACGGACGGGTGATTCCGTACGACATCCGCTTCGGCGTGTTCGTGGTCTTTGAAGGCGAGACGGAGTACATCCGCAACTGCTTCAAGGAATACATGGTGCGCACCGACCCGACGGGCCGCTACGCGTGCCTGTACAAGCGCTGGCACCTGATCGGGCTGGAGGTTGGCATCTCGGTGGCCTCCGTCGCGGTGCGCGGCGAGTCCACCGGTGCGGCGACCTGCTGGAATGCCGACGTGGTGGCCACTGCCAAGCGCGACCTCAAACCCGGCGAAATGCTCGATGGCGAGGGTGGCTACACCGTGTGGGGCAAGCTGTTCCAGGCGGAGAAGTCGCACGGCATCGGCGGCCTGCCGCTGGGACTCGCCCACGACGTGAAGGTCGTGCGGCCGGTCAGGAAGGGGCAGAGCCTCACCTGGGCCGACGTTGCCATCGACGAGAGCCTGCCCGCTTTCAAAGTGCGGCGCGAAATGGAAGCCCTGTTCGCGCCTTCGCTGAAAAAGGCGGCCTGAGCGCCGCGGCCTGGCTGCCTTGCAGCGCGGCCGGACAAGGCGTCCGGCCGCGTTTTTTTTAGGAGGCCGGTCTGCGTCCAATCCCCGTGTCGCCTGCGACCGGACGCCTGATCGCCATCATCGCGCCGGTGTTCATCGTCAGCCGGATCGGCAGGCTGATGGCGGGTTCGCGGCGCTACGACCGGCCGCACCTGGCGGACGCCGACAAGCTCGACATGGACCTGTTTTGGCCGGTCCTGAGCTTCAAGGCGCTGCCGGCCAGGGATTTCGCCACGGTGGCCGCGGCGGCGCCGCCTCGGCGCGCCTTGTTGCCGGCGGCGCTTTGGCCCATCATCCGTGCTTCATCACCAAACAAGGGAACGATTCATGGCAAGAGCACATCCCGAGGCGTTGGTATTCGACGTGTTCGGTACCTGCGTGGACTGGCGCGGCAGCATCATCCGTGCGGGCCGGTCCTTGAACGCCGCGCGCGGCTGGAGCATCGACTGGGTGGGCCTGGCCGATGCCTGGCGCGCCGCCTACCAGCCCAACATGCAGAAGGTCCGCAGCGGCGAATTGCCATGGACCTGCCTCGACGACCTGCACATGATGGCGCTCAAGTCCCTGTTGCCCGGCTACCTCGGGGCAACCCCGCGGCGGGCGATCGGTGCGGCCGAGCTGCGGCTGATCAACACCATGTGGCACAGGCTCGCGCCCTGGCCTGACGCGGTGCGTGGTTTGAAGCGCCTGAAGACGCGTCACGTGATCGCGACCATGTCCAACGGCAACGTGGCCCTGCTGACCAACATGGCCAAGTTCGCCGGTCTTCCGTGGGACCTGGTGTTCTCCGCCGAGTGGGTACGGCACTACAAGCCCGACCGCGAAACCTACCTTTCGGCGCCGCGCTATCTGGGCCTCAAGCCCGCCCAGGTGATGCTGGTGGCGGCGCACAAGGACGACCTCGACGGCGCGAAGAGAGCGGGTCTCATGACCTGCTTCGTGCCGCGACCGCTGGAGTTCGGCCGCGCGGTGCGGGATGCGGGCCGCTACGATGGGGGCTACGAAAAGCGCTTCGACTTCAACGTGCGCGATTTCGGCGAACTGGCGGGCGCCCTGGGATGCTGACGCGCGAACTGTTCCGCGAGGATGCCTATCTGCGCGAGGCGCAGTCGGAGGTGCTGGCGGCGGATGAACGCGGCATCATCCTGGCCGCCACCAACTTCTACGCCATGGGCGGCGGACAGCCCGGCGATACCGGCAGCGTCGAATGGGCGGGTGGCGCGGTGCGCGTCACCGATACGCGGCGCGGCGGCGATGGTTCGTCCATCGTGCATTGCGCGGCACCCGGCGCAGCCCTGCCCGCGCCCGGGACGCTGGTGCGCCTGGTCATCGACTGGGAGCGCCGCTACCGCCTGATGCGCATGCACACCTGCCTGCATGTGCTGACCGCCGTGGTGCCCGGGCCGGTCAACGGCGGCAGCGTGCGTGAGGATTCCGGGCGGCTCGACTTCGACCTGCAGGGCGAGCGGCTCGACAAGGCGGACATCGAGGCGCGGCTCAACGGACTCATACGCGCCGGGGCCGCCGTGAGCACCGAATGGGTGACCGACCAGGCGCTTGGCGAGAGCCCGGAACTGGTCAAGACGATGTCGGTCAAGCCACCGGTCGGCACCGGCCGGGTGCGCCTGCTGCGCATCGACGGCATCGACCTGCAGGCGTGCGGCGGCACGCATGTGGCCGATATCGCCGAAATAGGCGCGGTGTCAGTGACCAAGATCGAAAGCAAGGGCCGGCAGAACCGGCGGGTCAGCGTGGCGTTCCGCCCGTGAAGGACCGGGGCCCGTGTCCACTACCAGCGCCGCCATGGTCTGAAGAACGGGTCGTAATGGTAGCCGCGTCCCCAGCCGATACCGTAGCGGGGCCCCCACGCGCCGTAGCCCAGGCTCCAGTGCCAGGCGTCGTACTGATGCTGCAGCGCGAGCCGGCGCCGGCGCTCCCGTTCGAGTTGCAGGGCGGCTTGGGCGTCGCGATCCGCCAACTGGGTGGCGAGGGTGGCCTGGCGGGCCTTTTCCTGGACTTCGGCGAGATAATCGATCACTTTCTGGTCCACGCCCTGGCGCGACAGCTCGACGATCTGGGCGCTGGAGAGCACATGAATCGTGCCGGTTTCCTGCAGGCGAGCAATGATCGCCTCGGGCGTCTGGCCCGTCTTGCTGCGCGCGATGATTTCCTCAAGACCCACCACCGGCTTGGCTTCCGGGCGGATGCGCGCGAGTTCCTCCGGCGACAATCGCTGCACGCTGCCGGGCTGCGGCCCGCTGGCGGCGCAGGCGGCCAGCAGCAGCGTCAGCAGGGCGGCGATGAATGAGCGAGATGCAGGCATGGCGGATTCCCGGAACAAATGGACGGTTGTTTCCAGCGCCTTCGTTGCATCGGCGCTGACGGTTCGTCGAACCGGTCTCGATTAAACGCTTGGACTGCCGAACGGTGCACTTGTTCCCGCGCGCGGCGGCTTCACGCAGCGTCGGACCCGGGGTTGTCCTTGAACGGGCTGTGTTCGTTGAGTTCGTTGACATAACGGTGGATTCCGGCGGTTTCGCGCTTGAGGAAGGTCTCCACGGCGTCGGCGAACTGCGGCTGCTTGAGCCAGTGGAACGAGCGGGTTTCCACTGGCAGGAAGCCGCGCGCGAGCTTGTGCTCGCCCTGCGCGCCGCCCTCGAAGACGGCCAGACCCTCGCGGATGCAGAACTCGAGCGGCTGGTAGTAGCAGGTCTCGAAATGAAGGCCCGAGGCGAAGCCCAGCGCGCCCCAATAGCGGCCATAGAGCGTCTCGCGGTCGTGGATGCACAGCGAGGCGCACATGTCATTGCCGTCCTTGCTGCCGACCACCAGCAGCAGATGCTGCGGCATGGTCACGCCGATGCGCTCGAAGAACGCCAGGTTGAGGTAGGGCGTCGAATGGTGCTCGCGGTAGGTCTTGCCGTAGCAGCGGGTCCAGAAGCGCCAGAGCTCGGGGGTGATGTCCGCGCCCCGCACCCAGCGGTAGGTGATGCCGGCATCGCGCACCCTGCGGCGCTCCTGCTTGATCTTCTTGCGCTTGTCGTGCGACATGGTGGCCAGAAAGGCGTCGAAATCGGCGTAGCCGCGGTTCTGCCAGTGGAATTGCACGGTATTGCGCGCCAGCATGCCGGCGTGGCGCATGGCCTTTTCTTCGCGCTCCTGCGGAAACAGGATGTGCAACGATGACACCTCGGCGTTCCCGGCGACCTCCAGCGCGGCTTCGAGGAGGGCGGCGCGGGTGTCCTCGTGCGCCGCCAGGAGCCGCGGGGTGGTGCATGGCGTGAACGGGATGGCCGAAAGCAACTTGGGGTAGTAGTCCAGGCCATGGCGCTGATACGCATCCGCCCAGGCCCAGTCGAACACGTACTCGCCGTAGGAATGCATCTTCACGTACAGCGGCATCGCCCCGGTCAGGCGCCGGCCGTCCCACAAGGTGATGTACTGCGGGGTCCAGCCCGACTTCTCGCTCGCACAGCCGGTTTCATGCAGGGCGTGCAGAAAAGCGTGCGACACCAGCGGATGCCCGTGCCCGAGGGCATCCCATTGCGCGGGATCGACCTCGCGCAGGGACTCGATGATTTTCAGGGTCAATGATGCCAAGGGAGATGGGTGCGATAATCCGAACGTTGGTCGGAAACTCTTTTTGTCGTGAATTTGCGGTCCTCTCCCAACCTTCGATTCTAGCGTCATGCCCGCCAAGGTAGCCATCGCGCAACTCAATTTCACCGTCGGTGACCTGGCAGGGAACCGCCGACGCATCGCCGACGCCGCCCGCAGGGCGCATGCCGAGGGGGCGGCGGTGCTGCTGACGCCGGAACTGGCCCTCACCGGCTATCCTCCCGAAGACTTGGTTATGCGCCGCGCCTTCATGGAAGCCACCATGGCGCAATTGCACGGGCTGGCCGCCGAACTGGCGCCGCTCACCGGCCTGCGGGTGGTCGTCGGGCATCCCGCCGGCGGCGATGACCGCACCCGGTCGATCACCATCCAGCAGCGCCACAATGCCGCCTCGGTGCTGGGCGACGGGCGCGTGCTGGCCACCTATGCGAAGCGCGAGTTGCCGAATTACCAGGTGTTCGACGAGAAGCGCTATTTCACCCCGGGGCGCGAGGCGCTGGTGTTCGAGGCCGGCGGCACCCGCTTCGGCCTGCTGATTTGCGAGGATGCATGGTTCCCCAACCCGGCTGCGGAAGCGCAGGCGGCCGGCGCCGAGGCCCTGCTGGTCATCAATGCGTCGCCCTTCCACATGGGCAAGACCGGCGAGCGGGTCGAATGGATGCGCCGTCGGGTCGCCGAAACCGGCCTGCCGCTGGTGTTCGCGCACAACGTAGGCGGGCAGGACGAGATCGTATTCGACGGCACCTCCTTCGCGCTCGACGCGGCCGGCGAGGTGCGTGCGCGCCTGCCGATGTTCGAGGAATGCGTGGCCTCGGTCACCATTGCGGGCGGCGCGGTCTCCGGCGGCAGCATCGCTCCGGAACCCCCCGTCGAGGCACAGGTGTACGAGGCGCTCAAGATGGGCGTGCGCGACTACATCGGCAAGAACGGCTTTCCCGGCGCCATCATCGGCCTGTCGGGCGGCGTCGATTCGGCGCTGACCCTGGCGATCGCCTGCGATGCGCTGGGCGCCGACCGCGTGCGCGCGGTGATGATGCCGTCGCAATATACCGCCGACATCTCCTGGATCGATTCACGCGACATGGTCGAACGACTCGGCGTGCGCTACGACGAGATCGCCATCAAGCCGATGTACGACGCCTTCGAGGGCGCGTTGGCCGCGGATTTCGCCGGCCTCAAGGCGGACACCACCGAGGAAAACCTGCAGGCGCGCATCCGCGGCACGCTGCTGATGGCGCTGTCCAACAAGCACGGCGCCATCGTGCTGACCACCGGCAACAAGAGCGAGATGGCGGTGGGCTACTGCACCCTCTACGGCGACATGGCCGGCGGCTTCGCCGTCATCAAGGACATTGCCAAGACCCTCGTGTACCGGCTGTGCGCCTATCGCAACTCCATCTCCCCGGTGATCCCAGAGCGCATCATCACCCGGCCGCCGTCGGCTGAACTGCGCCCCGACCAGACCGACCAGGACAGCCTGCCTGCCTACGAGGTGCTCGACGCCATTCTGGCGCTGTATGTGGAAGAGGACCAGAGCATCGCCGAAATCATCGCCCGCGGCTTCGCGAAGGAAGATGTCGAGAAAGTGGTGCGACTGATCCGGATCTCGGAATACAAGCGCCGCCAGGCGCCGGTGGGGGTGCGGGTGACGCACCGCGCCTTCGGGCGCGATTGGCGCATGCCGATCGTCAACCGCTTCCGCGACTGACGGGGGCGAGAGGGGTGTTGTTATACTCGATTGGTGTTCCATCAAGGAGACGGGCGTGAAGAAGATCGAAGCGGTGATCAAGCCGTTCAAGCTGGACGAAGTGCGCGAGGCGCTTTCCGAAGTGGGCGTGACCGGATTGACCGTCACCGAGGTCAAAGGGTTCGGGCGGCAAAAGGGCCATACCGAGTTGTACCGCGGCGCCGAGTATGTGGTCGACTTCCTGCCCAAGGTCAAGGTCGAGGTGGTGGTGGCCGACAAGGAAATGCAAAACGTGCTCGACGCCATCGTCAAGGCGGCGCGCACCGGCAAGATCGGCGATGGCAAGATTTTCGTGGCGGACTGCGAACATGTGCTGCGCATCCGCACCGGGGAGACCGGCGAATCGGCTGTCTGAAACGGCTGCCGGGTTCGTCGCTAAAAGCCCCGCGCTGCGGGGCTTTTTCGTGTCCGCTCAGATTTCCTTGCGCATGACCGATGCGGGCAGGGTATCGACTCGCGCGAACTCGCCCGCGTTGAACATCGCCGGGTCGGCAGCGTAATCGCGCATCATGCCCAGCGCGTCGGCGCCCCAGAACAGTTCCCCGTTGAAGTCGAAGGTCGGCACGCCATAGACGCCGCGCGCGACGGCGCGCGCGGTGTTGGCGGCGAGCGCCGCCTTGACCGCCGGTTCCGCGATGGCCGCCGCGGGGTCGGCCACGCCGAGTCGGGTCGCCAGCGCGCTGAACACGTCCGGCCGGTTGGGATCCTCGCCCCGTTCCCAGACGCAACTCAACACCGTGTCGACATGCCGCGGCGAGGCGCCGGCCGCGAGCAGGAGGCGCAGGATGTGCAGCGGATTGAATGGATGGGCGGGCGGAAAGCGCATCGGAATGCCCGCCTCGCGCGCCAGCCACACGCACATGCGGTAGGTCTGGCGCCGCTTCTCCGGAATCTCCGCCGGTCCCTTGTGCCCGTGGGCCTTCAGGAGGCCGGCAAAAAGGACCGGCACATATTCCACCTCGGTGCCCCCCGGCAGCCTGTCGAACTGCCTGAAATGCAGGTAGGCGAACGGGGAAATCGGGTCGAAGTACCAGGTCGCTCGCATGGCTACAGACCGATGGTGGTGGCGCTCACGGCGGGCGCGCTGTGCTCCCAGATCGCGTTGAAGCGGTTCAGCCATTCGCGCGTCTCGACCGGGTCGTCGAGGTAGACCGAGCCCTTGGGGTGGTCATGATGGCGCCTGCGCAGGCAGTGCGCATCATCGCCTACCACCAGCACATCCTCCAGGTTGCGGATCTCCTCGTTGGTCTGGTGAATGGCGATGGCATGGCTGTATTGGCGCAAAAGGCGCATCAGGCGCGGCGAACGCTGCGCGATGAGCGCGGTGTCATGCACGACGATTTGCAGGCGATTGGTGCGGCGCTTGTGCAAAAAGGCGCGCAGCTGCTCTTCGCGGGCGATGCTGTTCATCCCGAAATCGGCCAGGTTGCGGTCGAACATCCGCAGGCTCCGGCCGGTCTTGCCGAGCAACGCATCGAGCGCGTCGGCGAACTCCTTCTTGCTGGCGATCAGGTGTCGTTGCGGCGTGCCGGCCTCTGCCGCAGGCGTGGGGGGCGGTTCCGGCGGCGGGGTCCACTTGGAGAAGTCGAGATCCTTGTCGTCGGGTTTGTTCATGCCTGCGCTCCGATGTGCAGCCAGCCGTTCTCGTACCAAGCATATAGCAAGGCGGATGCCGCTTCGTCGGCCGCGGTGCCCGGCGGCAGTTCCCGCCTGTCCGCAAGCCGCTTGAGGACGCCCGGCGCCGCGCGCAAGGCAGCCGGCTCGCCGTTGATGAAGAGCTTGCCCCGGTGGTGCAGCATGCGGGTCTTGCCGTCGAGCCGCAGCCCCTGCTTGCGCGCGGCGCGCCCAAACGCAGCGCGCGCCATCGGGCGCTTCGGCGGATCGAAGAACACGTCCGGCTTGGGCTCGCTCAAGTAGCGGCCCAGGAAGGCGGCCACGCCGGCACGGGTGGGTTGCAGCTGGCCGATCAGTCCGAGCGCGCGGTCCAGGTAATCCTCCGGGATCGCCGCGGCCGAGCGGGCGGGTTTGAGGCCCGGGTCGGCATACATGCCGGTGCGCACGATGGTGTCGGCCAGGTGTTCGAGATAGCCGCGCGTCAACTCGGCCGCCGAGGGCGCGCGGAAGCCGATGGAGTAGGTCATGCATTCGCCCTCGGCCACGCCGTCATGCGCGCATCCGGGCGGCAGGTAGAGCATGTCGCCGGGCTCGAGCACCCATTCATGTTCGGCCTTGAAATGGCGCAGGACCTTGAGCGGCGCGTCCGGCAGCAATTCGCGCTCGCGCTGGGTTGAAATGCGCCAGCGCCGCCTGCCCGTCGCCTGCAGCAGGAACACGTCGTAGGAGTCGAAATGCGGGCCCACGCCGGCACCGTCGCTCGCCCAGGAGATCATCAGGTCATCGAGCCGCACCGCGGGGATGAAGGAAAACCGCTTCAGCAACGCGTCGGCGCCGGCGTGATGCAGGTTGACGCCCTGCACCAGGATCGTCCACGGATCGGCGCCGCCACGCCGCAGGGCCGCGGCGGAAAACGGGCCGTGCTCGAGCGTCCACTGGCGGCCCTTGCGGGCGACGCGCCGGCTTTCGACATCATCCCGGCCGGCCAGCGCGAACAATTCGCCTTTGGGAACAACGGGTTCGAAGCCGGGGATCGCATTGCGTATCAGCAGTGGCCGTCTGTGCCAGAACCTGGCCAGGAACTCATCGGTGGAATAGCCGCCCAAAAGCTGCGAAACATCGCTTGGCATTTTTTTGTTCATCTGCTTATTATAGAAACTCGTCACATACCCTCGCCGGGAGTCGCACACAGATCACCCTTGAAACGGCGCGCCTGGGCCGACCGCACTCGCGGTGCCGGTGCGCTGCAGGAGAACCGCCATGCTCAATGCAGGTCAGTCCGCCCCGGAATTCCGCCTAGCCGATTCCGACATGTCGCTGGTTGATTTCCGCGAATTGCGCGGCAAGCGCAACGTGGTGCTGTATTTCTACGACAAGGACAACCTGCCCGGCAGCACCATGGAGGCCATCGAGTTCTCGGAACTCGACGACGATTTCCGGCGCTGCAACTGCATTGTGCTGGGCGTCTCCCCGGATGACTGGATCAGCCACGCCGAATTCCGCGATCGTCATGGGCTGACGGTCACCCTGCTGTCGGATCCTGAGTGCGAGGTCTGTCGCAGCTACGATGTGGTCAAGCCGGGCGCTGCGGCGGCAAACCAGCACGGGCGTCCGCATGTACTGCGCTCCACCTTCGTGATCGACCGCGACGGCAAGGTGCGCCACGCGCTCTACGGGGTCAGCCCCAAGGGGCATGCCCACGAGGTGCTCAATCTGGTAAAAACGCTCCCTCACTAAAACGCATCCGGAAAGCCCCTCATGAAGATCGGCCACGATTCGGTGGTGTCAATTTCCTACGATCTGTTCGACGCGCAGGGCGAGTCGATCGAAAAGACCGACGAGCCCGTCGTTTACCTGCACGGCGGCTACGGCAACATCTTTCCTCTGATCGAGCAGGCATTGCAGGGCAAGGGGGCGGGCGACACCGCGCTGGTCAAACTCGAGCCGGAGGATGCCTTCGGCGACTATGACGAGCAGCTGCTGCGTGTCGAGGCGCGCAGCCTGTTTCCCGAAGTTCTCGAAGTCGGCATGCAGTTCGAGGGCATTCCCGGCGAAGGCGGCGGGCAGGATGCCGAGATTTTCACCGTCACCGACATCGCCGACGGCAAGGTCGTGCTCGACGCCAATCATCCCCTCGCCGGCATGGCGCTGGTGTTCGACTGCAAGGTCATCGACGTGCGCCCCGCAACGGCCGAGGAAATCGCGCACCGCCATGTGCACGGGGCCGGCGGGCACCACCACTAGGAGGGGTTCAGGGCCGCCGGTTGTAGCGGTTGCCCTGGAAACGGAACACCGCCGGGTCGGCGGCATCGATCGTGACCTTGACCCAGCCCAGTCCGGGCGAGCCGAAGGTCTCCAGGCGCGTGACGTTGGCAACGGGGGCGCCGCCCGCGTCCTTGAGCGGCTTGTCGATTCGGTATGAATGCGTGTCGCCGTGCACGACCAGCACCGGCTTGCCGAAGGCCCGAGCTTCGCCCGCGAGCTGGGAACGGAATTCCGCATAACCGTCGCGGAAGCCCGGCCGGGCGGCGTGCTTCGCCGCTTCCTCGCCCTCGAAGTCCGGGTTGGCCTGCAGCACCAGCATGAGGCCGCGCAGGCGCTGCGAGCGGGCATGTGCGAAGGCTGCGGCGAGCCAGGCGGTGTTGGCTTCGAGCCGGGCGTTGAATTCGCCATTCGCCCCGCGGTTTTTCCAGTTGTTGTTGCTGCCGGGGATGTTGAGGCCGACCATGAGGACGCCCTCGAACTCCCAGCGCACATTTTCGCGCCAGGCGGCGAACTGCGGTTGTAGTTCGCCTTGACGGATGAGCCTGATGCGGCGGCGCCCGAGGCTTTCGTCGCCGGCAAAGAAAAGCTCGCGCAACCTGGCCAGGCGCTCCTCGGGGTCGTAGCGGCCGTTATTCGGACGATGGCAGTCGGTCCACTCATTGTCGCCGGGGATCAGGATGAAGGGATGGCGCGACCCGTCGAAATCGGCGCGCCGGGCAAGCAGCCGCGCATCGTCGCATTCCTCGCTGCCGGACTTGATGTCGCCGTCATGCACCACGAAGGCGATGGAGTCGTCCGCGCTGATTTCGTCGATGATCTGGCGCATCGGCACGACCTCCGCTTCGCCGTAGGGCATGTCGCCGATGAGCGCGAAGCTTCCCGCCATCGCGGGCGCCGCCCAGGCCAGCATGGCTCCCGACAGGAGTCCGCGCCCGGCCTTGCCCAGGCGATCGCGGCTGGTCACGCCCCGAGCCCTCCCGCTAGGCGCTTGAGTTCGTACACCAGGTCGAGCGCTGCGCGAGGTGTGAGTTCATCCGGCTTGAGGTCCGCCAGCAGGGCGAGCGCCGGCGGCGCTGCGGGTTCCGGGGCAACTGCCGCCGCGACGGGCGGTGGTGCCGCGAACAGGTCCAACTGCGGACGGGTCACGCGTGCCGCCTGTTCCTCCAGGTCCGCCAGGTGGCGCCGGGCGGCGCGAATCACCGGCGCCGGAACGCCAGCCAGTTGCGCGACCTGCAATCCGTAGCTCTGGCTGGCCGGGCCGTCCCTGACCTCGTGGAGGAACACCACGCCGCCCGAGTGTTCGGCTGCCGCCAGATGCACGTTGGCGACTTCCGGATACTCGCTTCCGAGCTGGGTCAGCTCGAAGTAGTGGGTGGCGAAAAGCGTCAGGCTGCGGTTGGTCTCGATGAGGCGGCGCGCGATCGCCCATGCCAGCGCGAGGCCGTCGAAGGTGGAGGTGCCGCGTCCGACCTCGTCCATCAGCACCAGGCTCGCCGGCGAGGCGGCGTTGAGGATGGCGGCCGATTCGGTCATCTCCACCATGAAGGTGGAGCGTCCCTGCGCGAGGTCGTCGGCGGCGCCGATGCGGGTGAAGATGCGGTCGATCGGCCCGAAACGCGCGCGCCGTGCGGGCACGAAGCTGCCGGCATAGGCCAGCAGGGTCAACAGCGCCACCTGGCGCATGTAGGTCGATTTGCCGCCCATGTTGGGGCCGGTGATGAGCAGCAGGCGGCGCGCAGGCGAGAGCCGCACGTCATTGGGCACGAAATCGGCCACCTGCTGCGCCACCACCGGATGGCGCCCGGCGTCGATCTCGATGCCCGGCGCTTCGTCCAGAACCGGGGCGATCCAGTCATGCACATAGGCGCGCTCCCCCAGGCAGCACAGCGCATCGGCGTGCGCGACCGCTCGCGCCGCGCGCTGCAGGGCGCCGACATGCGGCTTCAGGTCTTCGAGCAGCTTTTCATACAGGGCCTTCTCGCGCGCCAGCGCGCGCGCTTCCGCAGACAGGGCGCGGTCTTCAAAGGCCTTGAGTTCGGGGGTGATGTAGCGTTCGGCATTCTTGAGGGTCTGGCGACGGCGATAATCTTCCGGCACCTTGCTGCCGTGGCTGTTGGTCACCTCGATGTAGTAGCCATGCACCCGGTTGTATTCGACCCGCAGGTTGGGAATGCCGGTACGCTCGCGTTCGCGGGCCTCCAGGGCCACCAGGAACTCGCCGGCGTTTGTGGCGAGTCCCCGCAGCTCGTCGAGTTCGCCATCGAATCCCGCGGCGATGATGCCGCCATCGGCTACCCGCGCGGCGGGCTCGGCACGCAGGGCGGAGGCCAGGAGCAAAGGCAATGGCGCCGGCACCGCGAGGTCGGACGCGATGGCGTCGAACAAGGGGTCGCCCGCAGGCAGCCTGGAGGCGATGCCTGGCAGGGCGGCGAGCGATTCGCGCAGCCCGGCCAGCTCGCGCGGCCGCACCGAGCCCAGCGCGGTGCGGGCGGCGATGCGCTCGATGTCGGACACGGCGCGCAGGCCTTCGCGTGGGGCTTCGAATCCGCGCCCATGCGCCAGCAGGGCGGCAATGGCCTGCTGGCGCGCCCGCGCGATGCGGGCATCACGGCGCGGATGGTGCAGCCAGCGGGCCAGGGTGCGACTGCCCATCGAGGTGACGCAGCTGTCCAGGGTGGCGAACAGGGTCGGCGCGGGGGCGCCGCGCAGGGTTTCGGTGATTTCGAGGTTGCGCCGGGTCACCGCGTCGAGGGTCAGATACTCGTTGCCCGATTCGGCGGTCATGCCCTGCACATGCGCCAGGGTCTGGCCCTGGGTCGCCTGGGCATAGCGCAGCAGCGCGCCGGCAGCTCCCAGGGCCAGGGTCAAGCCCGCACAGCCGAAGCCGTCCAGGGTGGCGACGCCAAACTGGCCGAGCAGGAGCTTTTCGCCTGCGCGCGCGTCGAAATCCCAGTCGTTCCGCGTGGTGCGGACATGGGTTTCGGCGCCCGTCGCGCCGAGCGCGAAGGCCGCGCCTTCCGGCACCAGCAATTCGGCCGGGCGCAGGCGTTCCAGTTCCTGCGCCAGGCGCGCGGGCGGAATTTCGGCCACGGTGAGTTCACCGGCGGCGATGTTGAGCCAGGCCAGCCCATAGGCGCGCACGCTGGCGCCAGGCCCGAGCCGGTCGGGCAGGATGGCCATGAGAAGCGCATCGGACTTTTCCGGCAGCAATGCCTGATCCGTGATGGTGCCCGGGGTGACCACCCGCATCACCTTTCGCTCCACCGGCCCCTTGGAGGTGGCGGGGTCGCCGACCTGCTCGCAGATGGCAACGGACTCGCCGGTTTTCACCAGGCGCGCGAGATACTGCTCGACCGCATGCACGGGCACGCCAGCCATCTTGACCGGCATGCCGGCCGACATGCCGCGCGAGGTCAGGGTGATGCCGAGCAGGCGCGCCGCCTTTTCGGCGTCTTCGTAGAAGAGTTCATAGAAATCCCCCATGCGGTAGAACACCAGCGTGTCCGGATGGTCCGCCTTGATGGCCAGGTACTGGGCCATCATCGGCGTATGGCCGGGCGCCACCGCCGACAGCGCGGGAGGGGATTTCATGCGCGCATTCTAGACGCAGGCCCCGTTGTGGCCGGCGCGCAGCGGGCGGGCGCCGGTCGCCGCGGCAAGGGGCAGCCTGGCAGCTGGCACACGCATCGGGGCGGCAATCGGGGTTATGATTGGGTGCGATAACAGGCGCGATCCGATGCGCGATGAGCGCATCGGCGATCAGGACACTTCACCTCGAGGGCAGGCGTGAGCGGGAGCAACTTTGGTTGAAGCCGGCAGCACCATGAGTCGGGCGCCGCGCATCCGGGCGCCCGGTCATCATGGCTGTTCACCCTGCGTCCCTACGGACCTTCCCCTCATGATGCGGCGATGTTGAAATTGCGCATGCCCCGGTCGCTGGCGAGCCGACTGTTCTTCCTGTTCGCTCTCATACAGCTCGGCGTTCTCGCATTGGGGCTGGGCATGTCCGCGCATTACCAGCTCAAGGAGCGCATCGAGGAGACCCGCCGGACTGCAGAGCTGGTGACCGGGGTGGCGGCGCAGGCCGTGGCGGGTAGCCTGGTCGAGCAGGACGCCGCAGCGATCAGGCCGCTGCTGATACGGGCCGTCGACAGCGAAGCGCTGCAGCGCGCCTCGTTCGTGGACGCCTCGGGACAACGCATGACCTTCAACGCGACCGGCGAGCTGTTCGTGCCGGCGCCATTATGGGTGCGGGACTTCGTCGCGTCGAAGCTGCGCGGCATCAACAGGACGGTGCGCGCGAACGGGCGCGATGCCGGGGTGCTGAGCCTCGATTTCGCTGTCGACCGGATTGCCGCAGGACTATGGGAAGGTGCGCTGCAGGCGCTCCGCCTTGCCCTCGCCGGACTGGCAGCCGGACTGGCGGTGACCCATCTCATGCTGCGGCATTGGCTGGGCAGCCTCGCCAATTTCGGCCAGGTAGCATCGCGCATCCGCGCCGGCGTCACCGATGCGACCGCCGAGATCGACAACAAGATGCCGCTGGAATTCCGGCTGGCAGCCGAGAAGCTCAACAGCGCCACCGCCAGCCTGCGCGACCAGTTCGGTCAGCGCATCGATGTCCTGATGGATGCCCTGATCCAGCACAAGGGCGCCATCGACCGATCCGCGATCGTCAGCGAACTGGATGCGGCCGGGACCTTGCTGCATGTCAATGACCTGTATTGCGCGGTGTCCGGGCGGTCGCGCGACGAAGTGATCGGGCGCCACTGGGCCTTCATGCGGTCCGCCGCGGCGAACCGCAATGACGTCTACGGGGCGCTTGACGCCAGCGTGCGCGCGGCGGATGTCTGCAACCTTCGTCCGGACGGCAGCCCATTCTGGCTGCGCAGCACGCGGGTGCCGATTTTCGCCGCCGACGGCAAGCTGGAAAAGTACATCTGCATCGACTTCGACATCAGTGAACGCAAGGAGTCCGAGGAAAAGATACGTCGCCTCGCGTATTTCGACACTCTCACGACACTGCCGAATCGGCGTCATTTTTTCGAGCAGGTCGAAACCCACATCGCGCTGTCCGGCGCGCAGGCGGGCGGCTTCGCGATCCTGCATTTCGACCTGTTCAACTTCAAGGACGTGAACGATACCCTGGGCCATGCCGCCGGTGACGAACTGCTGGTGGAGGTCGGGCGGCGCGTGTCCGCCTGTCTGGGAACGAACGACTTCATCGCCCGTCTGGGCGGGGATGAGTTCGCCGTTCTGGTGCCGGGCGCGGGCAGTGCCGCGGCGGCCATCGGCTTCACCGAGCGCATTTTCGATGTGCTGGAAGTGCCGTTTCGGACCGGCGGCGGCGAGATGTACCTGTCCTCCAGCATGGGAATTTCGCTTTTTCCCGGCGATGGCGGCGACGTCACCCTGCTGCTCAAGCATGCGGACATGGCCCTCCACCGCGCCAAGCTGCGCGGCAAGCGGGCCTGCGTGTTCTTTTCCAACGAACTCGAGCGCAGCAACCGCGAGCGCGCGGAGCTCGAGCGCGAATTGCGTCGGGCGCTGGAACGTGGCGAACTGAGCCTCGAGTACCAGCCCAAGTACCACCTCGGATTCGACCGCGTGGTGGGCGCGGAAGCGCTTTTGCGCTGGAACCACCCGGTGCTCGGTCGCGTCCCGCCGGTTCGCTTCATTCCGGTGGCCGAGGAGTCGCAATTGATCATCCCGATCGGCAAGTGGGTGATCGAGGAGGTTTGTCGCCACATCCAGCGCTGGGAGAATGCCGGATTGCCGTCGATCCAGGTCGCGCTCAACCTGTCGGCGATACAGTTCCGGTCCGCCCACCTGTTCGAGGATATCGCTACCATCCTGGAGCGCGCGGATGTGCTGCCGGGGCAGATCGAGCTGGAGATCACCGAAAGCCTGCTGATGGACGATCCGAACGCCGCGGTGGACCTGCTCGGCCGCCTGCGGCAGGCCGGCTTCTCCATCGCCATCGACGATTTCGGCACCGGATACTCCTCGCTGTCCTATCTCAAGAAGTTCCCGGTCGGCGTACTGAAGATCGACCGCTCGTTCGTCAAGGACCTGTCGGACAACATGGACGACCGGGCCATCGCGGCGGCGGTGGTGAGCATGGCCGGTTCGCTGCTGCTCGATGTCGTGGCCGAGGGGGTGGAAACCATCGAGCAGGTCGATCTCCTGCGCGACATGGGCTGCGATTACATCCAGGGTTACTACATCAGCAGGCCGCTGCCCCTGGAGGAGTTCGAGCGTTTCGTGCGCGTCGCGCACGAACTCGGCGTCGAGGTTGCGCGCATTCCCGCGCCGTCGGCGGGCCCCGCCACGGACGCGCCGGCCGGGAACGCGACCACGGTCGCGGCAGCGCAGCCTTAATCCCGGACCACCTGCTGCTGCGTGCCGCCCTGTTCACACCAGGCGCGCCACATGCCGCGCAGGGCCGTTTCGAGATCCCGGGTGAACCGGACATGGTCGAGGAGCGCCGACCTGCGCATCGATTCGCGCAGGCCCGCCCGGTAGCGGACGAGCCGCTGCCGGTCGCTGACCAGACCGGCGGCGATGTGCACGTACCGGTCTTTGTCCTCGGCGACCAGGTCGCCTTCGCCCAGGCAGCGCAGGAATGCCTCGGTTTGGCGTCCCGCCATCTGGGGCTGGGTCAGAGTGACCACCGGCACCCCCATCCATAATGCGTCGAGCGAGGTGAGTCCGCCGCAGAACGGGAACGGGTCGAGCGCGACGTGCATGTCGGCGTACTGGTCCAGCGCATCCAAATAGCGTGTCCAGCCGCGCATCTCCACGCGCCGCAAGTCGAATCCCGCCGCCGTCAGGCAGGAGCGCATCCATTCGCGGGCCGAAGAATCATCCAGGGCGCCGTACTTGAGCAGCAGGCGCGACCCCGGCACGGCATCGAGCACGCGCGCCCAGAGCCTTAGAACTTCGGCGTTCAGCTTGGACGGGTTGTTGAACGATCCAAAGGTCGGCGGCATGTCCTCTGCCGGCATGCGGGACTCCGGGCTCCCCTGGGGAGGCGAGAAGCAGAAGCGCGAGACCGGCAGGCGCCAGACCCGTTCGCTGAAGAGGCCTTCGCAATCGGGCGGCGTCGTGAAGGGATCGCTGATGATGTAATCGATCTCCGGCAGTCCGGTGGACCCCGGATAGGCGAGCCACGTCACCTGCACCGGCGCGGGCTTGCGGGCGAACACCATGAGCCGATTGCCGCTGGTGTGCCCGGCCAGATCGACCAGGATGTCGATGCCGTCGGCACGTATCAGGCGCTCGCTCTCGCCGGTCGAGAGGGTATCGATTTCGCGCCACAGGTCGGCATGCGCGCGCAACTCGCGATTGCGCAGGTCACGGAAAACGGCGGCGTCATAGATGCATATCTCGAACCGTTCGCGGTTGTGGCTGACCAGCACGCCCTCCAGCAGGCGCATCGCCACATGGTCGCGAAAGTCCGGCGAGACATAACCCAGGCGCAGCCTTCGTTCCGGCACGCGCGGGTTGGGCCAGTGCCGGTGGCGGCGCGGATCGGCGAACAGGCGCATAAGGTCGTCGCGCCAGCGTGCGTTCGGGAGCGCATCGAAATCGCTTGCGTAGTTGGCTGCGCTGATCGCGGAGGAAACAGCCGGCAGGTGCGCCGGAAACAGGCGCGCGACCCTTTCGTAATGAGGCGCCGCGTCGCGAAGGCGCCCCATCGAGTTGAGACAGTTGGCGAGGTTGATGTTGGCATCAAGGTCGTCCGGCGCGTCGCGCTGCGCCGACTGGAAAAGCGTCAGCGCCTCGCTATGCCGCCCGCGCCGCGACAATGCCTGGCCGAGGATCAGGCGCGCATTGTGCACGGTCGCCGCAGGCGGATCGGGCAGGGTGAGTGCATGCCGGAGGATGTCGATCACCAGGTCGAAGTCCGCCACCAGCAGGGTGGTTTCCGCGCGGCGAAAGCGCAGCGAGCCCAGTTCGGTCAGCGCTGAAGGATCGTCCGGTTGCAGGTTCGCACAGTGCTCGCAAGCCTCGATCGCGGCCCCGAGATCACCCAGATCCGCGCGCGCGCGCGCCAGGTTGAACCAGGAGGCAAAATGCCCGGGTGCGCGGCCGGTCGCCTGTGCGAAAGCCTCGGCGGCATCGGCGATGCGCCCCTGGGCGACCAGTGCATTGCCGAGGTTGAACCATTGAAGATGCGCCGCCGGATCTGCGGCAAGCGCGCGGCGGATCAGGCCTTCAGCGGCGTGCGCGTCGCCCGTGGCCAGGCGCGCCACCCCCATCAGGTGCAGGGCGCGCGGATGGTTCGCGTCTCTCGCAAGGGCTGCCGCAAACGCATGTTCGGCGCCTGTCAGGTCGCCGCTTTCATAGGCGGCGACACCGGCGTCGATGTCGCGGGCGATCGCGGCGGCCTTGGCCGCCGGTCCGATGCCGAAGAACGAACGCAGCGACAAGAGCCGGTCAGGCGGAGGCGATCAGCGCCAGCAGCTGGGCGAACACCTTGGGGCTGCCGGCGACGACTTCGCCGCTTTCGAGGAAACTGCCCTCGCCGGAGAAATCGCTCACCAGCCCGCCCGATTCCTGGATCAGCAGGCTGCCGGCGGCGATATCCCATGGAGACAGGCCCATCTCCCAGAAGCCGTCAAAGCGGCCCGCTGCCACGTAGGCAAGGTCGAGTGCGGCCGCGCCGGGGCGGCGAATCCCGGCGCAGTTGGGCGTGACCTTGCGGAACATTGCGATGTAGCGGTCCAGCAGTTCGAGCTTCGAGAACGGAAAACCGGTGCCGATCAGGGCGTCGCCGATGCGGTCGCGCTTGGCGACGCGGATGCGCTTGTCGTTGAGGAAGGCGCCCGCGCCGCGGGTCGCGGTGAACAACTCATTCTTCGCCGGGTCGTACACCACACCCTGCGTCACCACGCCCTTGTGCTTCAGACCGATCGAAACGGCGAACTGCGGCACCCCATGGATGAAGTTGGTGGTGCCGTCGAGCGGGTCGATGATCCAGACGAATTCTTCCTGGGCGCCCTTGGTGATGCCGGATTCCTCAGCCAGGATGGCGTGGTTGGGGTAGGCTTCGCGCAGCACGCCGATGATGGCGGCTTCCGCGGCGCGGTCGACTTCGGTGACGAAATCGTTCTGCCGCTTGGCCTCCACCTTGAGGACATCGAGGTCGCGGGATGCGCGGTTGATGAGATTGCCGGCCTTGCGGGCGGCTTTCACCGCGGTGTTGAGCATCGGATGCATGAAAAATGGCGGGCGGCGCGAGCGGCCTTGAGGTTGACTGCTGAACTCTAGATTTTATCCGACCGTGACCCCCCCAGCCGATTTGCTAGCGAACGTTCGCGTGGTGCTGGTCGAAACCAGCCACCCCGGCAACATCGGCGCCGCCGCGCGTGCGATGAAAACCATGGGCCTGGCGCAGATGTTCCTGGTCGCGCCGCGCTGTTGGCCGCAGGATGCGGCCGCACGCGCCATGGCAAGCGGGGCCGACGATGTCATCGCCGCGGCCCGCATCGTCGATACGCTCGACGAGGCGCTCGGTGATTGCGTGCGGGTCGCGGCGTCGACCGCGCGCAGCCGCGAGTTGGGGCCGCCCTCGCTCAACGCGCGCGACGCGGCGGTGCAGCTCGCCGGCGCCGCGGCCGGCGGGCAGGTCGCGCTGGTGTTCGGCAACGAGACCTCCGGGCTGTCCAACGAACAGTTGCGCCGCTGCGACCTGCTGGCGCATATCCCCGCTAATCCGGCCTATTCGTCGCTCAACCTGGCGGCCGCAGTGCAGGTGTTCTGCTATGAGATGCGGATGTGCCACGACAGCGCCATTCCGGCGCCGGCGGGCGAAGGCGACCGGCCGGCCACCCGCGCTGAAGTGGAGGCCTTGCTGGGGCATGCGGAGGAGGCGCTCGCCGCCATTGGATTCTTCGACCCCGCCAATCCGAAACGGCTCCTGCCGCGCCTGCGTCGGCTGGCGGCACGCGCGCGCCTCGAGCATGAGGAGGTCAACATCCTGCGCGGCATGCTGGCTTATGCCGCGCGCGCGGCCGGGCGCCAATGAATCTACGGCTTGGCTGGCGGTTGCGCGGGCGCAGGCACGTCCTCCGGCCCGAGGGTCCCGGTGCGATTGGTCTTGAGCATATCCTCGAGGCGCTGCTGGGGCGTCAGGGCGTGCATGCGCTGTGTCGTGGCCAGGTCATTGAGGCGGCGGGTCTCATCGGCACCCAGGGTGGCCATGCGCTGCGAAAGGCTCATCGACTGCAGGCGCTGCGTGATCGACAACCCGCCGTCCGGCGTGTTGGCGACAAGCGTTTCGCCAGGCGGCGTGGGGCGCAGGTCAGCCTCGAATGCCCAGATCTTGTCGCGGCCGACCAGCAGGTGATAGCGATGTTCGCCCGGACGCGCGGGCTGGACGTTGATGATCTTGCCCGGCGTGCCCTTGGAAAATCCTTGCACGTCGCGTTGCAGGTACACGGCTTGTCCCGGGAGATAGGTCGGATTGGTCCCGCGCAAGACGCTCATGCGCATGGTCCTGGACAGGTCTCGATCGTCAGCCATGGGTGAAAGGTTACCGCAATGCGAGCGAGGCCGGGCGCCGCGGCCGGGGCGACGCAGGGTACTGTGCCAGCTGGGTGCGGCGCTGCTCGGGTGCGCCACAAGCCGCCTGGTCCCGGCCCAGCGCCATGCTGCGAACGCCGTCTTGCTGGTCGCCTCCGCGAACCTCAGGGGTTCCATCTTCGCCGCCAGTGTGGTGCTGGTTCTGCGGGCGCCGGGCGAAGACACCATCGGCGTGATCGTCAACCGCCCCGGGGGCGCGGTGCCGCCCGGGCTGGTGCTGCCCGAGCCCGACGGGCGCCTGCCGGGCACCTACCGGGGCGGGCCGCTTTCGCCCGGCGCGCCGTTCGCGATCGCGGAAGTCGATCAGGCGGTTACGGGGACCCTGGAGGTGACCGGGACGATCCGCTTTGCGGCGGGACCCGCCGGCGT
>Ga0068877_10000118_pt1 | contig 66005 bp, 61 predicted proteins | sample NOAtaG_FD_66437 | JGI IMG/M metagenome (GOLD analysis project Ga0068877, IMG submission 66437) | Freshwater lake microbial communities from Lake Erie, under a cyanobacterial bloom - NOAA_Erie_Diel6S_1000h metaG | ecosystem: Environmental > Aquatic > Freshwater > Lake | place: USA: Ohio, Lake...
GCCTGGCCGCCGTTGATTCTGACCCTGCCCGTCTGGCCACCGGAGAGCTGGGCACCGGGTCCTGAGACGGACTGGCGACTGATCGCCCTGGCCGCCGGCCTGCTGGCCACGCCGTTGGCCCTGTACCTGGTGGCGCGGGAGCGCGATGGCCGCGGCCGCCCGGACAGCCGGCTGGGCATCGTCTGGCGCTTCCTGCTTTACGGCGGGGCCGCCGCGGCGATCCTGCAGGTGGCCACGACGCTTATCGTCACCGTGCTCGGCTGGTTCGAGGCCGGGGGCCTGGCCCAGGCGGCCGGGGCCAGCGAGACGACCGTGCTGATCTATGGCGTCGGCGGCCTGCCGCTGGCCATGCTGGTGGGCGTCAGCTACGCCCTCTGGGCCGGGCTGTGCTGCGCCTTCATCGCCTTCGAGGCCCAGCCTGAGGTGCGCGATCGTCCGGGGCTGATGGGCGAGCGCGGCTGAGCGGCCCCCTGGGGCCCCTCCCGATAGCGTTACGGCGATTTCAGTTTCCTGCGACCGGGTTTTGCGTCAAGCTGACTTGTCATCTGACAAGGGGGCCTGCCGACAGTGACCGCCACAACCCTCGCCGCGCCGGCACCGATCCGGCGTGAGGACCGAATCATCTATCTCGACATCCTGCGCGGCTGGGCTGTGCTGGGCATACTGACGGTCAACGCCGCCTTCTTCGCCTGGCCGTCGGCGCTCGACGCTGACCCGACCCTGGCCCGGCCCTGGGCCGGCAACCCGGCGGACATCACCGGCCAGTGGGTGGTCGACGTCTTCTTCGGCGACAAGTTCCGCAGCCTGTTCTCCATGTTGTTCGGGGTGTCGATCTTCCTGATCGGCGGCGAGCGGCATGACGGGGCGAAGGGGCCGATGCTACACCGCCGCTTGCTGTGGCTGGGGCTGTTCGGGGCGATCCACGGGGCCGCCATCTGGATGGGCGACATCCTGCTGCATTACGCCTACTGCGGCCTCATCGCCATGCTGGCGCGGTCGTGGTCGGGCCGTCGGCTGATCCTGACAGGCGGCGGCCTGAGCCTGCTGTTCGCCCTGCTGTCGGCCTTGGCCCTGTGGGCCCTGGGCTTCTTCGCCGGACAGGCCGGCGGCGGCGACAGTCCCTTCACCATAACGCCGGAGGACATCCAGGCGTCCATCGCCGCCTACCAGTCCGGCTGGCCGGGAGCGCAGATCGAGAATCTCAAGTCGTGGCTGCTGCTGCAGACCTTCAGCATCTTCCTCGCGCCCGTGACCATCGCCCTGATGTGGCTGGGTCTCGGGCTGTTCAAGACCGGCTTCCTTACCGGCCGGGCCCCGGTCTGGGTCTATCTCCTGCTGGCGGCGCTGGCGGCGGGCAACCTGGCGTTCTACGGCCCCAATGCCTGGATGGACGCCAACGCGGCACCGGGCGAGTTCCCCTCGGCCGGAATGGCCGGGATCGGTGCCAGCTTCGCCTGGGTCATCACCTTGGGCTACGCCAGCGTGCTGATTCTGATGACCCGCTTCGGCCTCGGGGTGATCACGCGCCGGCTGGCACCGGTGGGGCAGATGGCCTTCACCAACTACCTGACCCAGAGTCTGATCATGGCCAGCCTGTTCTATATGCCATGGGCCCCGCTGACCTTCGGCGACCTGGCCTGGGGCCCGGCCGGGCTGTGGATGCTGGTCGGCGGGATCTGGGTGACCCAGCTGATCTGGTCGCCCCTGTGGCTGAGCCGGTTCGAGATGGGCCCGCTGGAATGGCTGTGGCGCGGCCTGACTTACGGCCGCCTGCCGCCGCTGCTGCGGCGTTAGGGGCCCTCTCCTTCCCCGCAGGCGGGGGAGGAGAGCGAGCGCCCGTCGCATTGAAGCGGGGCGGGGGATGGCTTAAGCGGCGCGCATGTCCGACATGCCTGCCGCGCCCCGTCCCGAAGCCCGTGCTCCCCGGGGCTTTTCCGATCGTCGCGGGGCCGGGGCCCTGGCCGAGCAGCGCATCGTCCAGACCCTGGCACGCGTCTATGAGCGCTGGGGCTTCGAGCCGCTGGAGACCGGGGCGTTCGAGTACGCCGACGCGCTCGGCAAGTTCCTGCCGGACGCCGACCGGCCCAACGAGGGGGTGTTCGCCCTGCAGGACGATGACGACCAGTGGATGGCGCTGCGCTACGACCTGACGGCGCCGCTGGCCCGGTTCGTGGCCCAGCACCGGGAGACCCTGCCCAGGCCCTATCGCCGCTATGCCTATGGCCCGGTATGGCGCAACGAGAAGCCGGGGCCGGGGAGGTACCGCGAGTTCTGGCAGTGCGACGCCGATACGGTTGGCTCTGACCGGCCCGAGGCCGACGCCGAGATCGTGGCCATGGCGCTGGAGGGGCTGGCGGCCCTCGGTCTCGGCACCGGCGAGGCGGTGGTCAGGATCGCCAGTCGCAAGCTGGTCAATGGCGTGCTGCAGGCAGCCGGGGTTGAGGGCGCGGCCCAGACCCTGACGGTGTTGCGCGCCATCGACAAGCTGGACCGGTTGGGGCCCGAGGGCGTGACCCTGCTGCTGGGCGAGGGCCGGCTGGACGAGTCCGGCGACTTCACCCGCGGGGCAGGGCTGTCGACAGCGGGCGTCGAGGCAGTGCTGGCCTTTCTCGCCGTGCCGGCCGAAGGACCACGCTCGGCCGTGCTGGACGCGCTGGACCCGATTGTCGGGGCGACCCCGGCGGGGGCAGAGGGGCTGGCCGACCTGGCCCGCATCGATGCGGCCCTCAAGGCTTTCGGCGTCGGGGCCGAGGCACGCTTCGACCCTGCCGTGGTGCGCGGGCTGGAGTACTATACAGGGGCGGTGTTCGAGTCCGAGCTGGTGGCCGACACCCGCGACGACAGGGGCCGGCCGGTGCGCTTCGGCTCGATCGTCGGCGGCGGCCGCTATGACGGGCTGGTGGCCCGCTTCACCGGCGAGGATGTGCCGGCCACGGGAGCCTCGTTCGGGGTCTCGCGCCTTGCTGCCGCCCTGCGCGCCGCCAGTCTGGACCGGACCGCCGAGGCGCGCGGGCCGGTGGTGGTGATCTGCTTCGCCGACAGCGACATGGGGGCCTATCTGGAGGCTGCCGCCGAGCTGCGCGGCGCGGGGATCGCCGCCGAGGTCTATCTCGGCCGGGCCGGCATGAAGGCGCAGATGAAGTACGCCGACCGCCGCGGCGCGCCGGCGGTGGTGATCCTCGGCGGCGACGAACTCGCGGCCGGCCAGGTCACGCTCAAGGACCTTGACGCGGGGCGAGCGGCGGCGACCGGGATTGCCGACCATGAGGCCTGGAAGGCCGCCCGGCCGGGGCAGGTGACGGTGCCGCGGGGCGAGCTTGTGGCGGCCGTCCGACACATTCTCGAATAATCTTCGAGAAATCCGCGAGCCCGGCAGAACCTTATCAACGATCAGTCAAGAATATCGCGAGTTTCCCCTGCGAGTTGATTGACTTGTCATGGCAATTCGGGTCAAGACGAGGTCTCGGTGACGCCGCTGGAAAGCAGCCGCGCCGAAGACGTTTCGGGGAGGAAGCGTCTGCTCCCAGTGAGCGAGAAGACCCGTCGCGATGTATCCCCCGCGGCGGGTTTTTTCGTGTCTGGAGGCCGTCATACCGCCCACGGGCAGGCCGAGCGCCGGGTCCTCACGCCCCCCCTCCGTCACCCTCGGGCTTGACCCGAGGGTGACGGGGGTGAAGCGGAAACGCTCCCTCCTCCCCCGCGCGCGGGGGAGGAGAGGCGGGGTGCGCCCTACCAGAGGCTGACGCGCTCTTCCGGCGGCAGGTAGTAGGCGGCCCCGGGCCGGACCCCGAAGGCCTCGTACCAGGCGTCGATGTTGCGCAGCGGGCCGATCACCCGGAACTGCGGGGGCGAGTGCGGGCCGGTGGCGACCTGGTTCTTCATGGCCTCGTCGCGCAGGGCACCGCGCCAGACCTGGGCCCAGCCATAGAACACCCGCTGCTCGCCGGTGACGCCGTCCAGCACCGGGGCCGGCTGGCCGTTGAGCGAGAGGTTGTAGGCCTCCAGCGCCAGCAGCACTCCGCCCAGGTCGGCGATGTTCTCGCCCATGGTCAGCGCCCCCTGCAGGTTGAAGCCGGGCAGCGGGGCGTACTGGTCATACTGGGCACCGAGGCGGGCGGCCTGCGCCTCGAAAGCGGCGGCGTCGGCCGGGGTCCACCAGTCGCGCAGCACCCCGTCGCCGTCGGACTTGCGGCCCTGGTCGTCGAAGCCGTGGGTGATCTCGTGGCCGATGACGCCGCCGATTGCACCGTAGTTGACCGCCGGATCGGCCGACGGATCGAAGAACGGCGGCTGCAGGATGGCCGCCGGGAAGACGATCTCGTTCTTCACCGGGTTGTAGTAGGCGTTCACGGTCTGGGGCGTCATGCCCCATTCCTCGTCGTCGACCGGGCCGTTGAGGCGATCCAGCTGGTCCTGCCAGCGAAAGGCTCCGGCGCGGGCCTGATTGCCGAACAGGTCGTCCGGCCGCACCTCAAGGGCGCTGTAGTCCTCCCAGGTCGAGGGGTAGCCGATCTTGACCCCGAACTTCTCGAGCTTGGCCAGGGCCTCGACCTTGGTCGCCTCGCTCATCCACTGGAGGCCACGGATGCGGTTGGCCATGGCCACCTTCAGATTGGCGACCAGCTGCTCCATCCGGGCCTTGGACTCGGGCGGAAAGTACTCCTCGACATAGAGCCGGCCCATGGCCTCGCCCATCACGCCCTCGGCGAAGCTGACGCCGCGCTTGTCTCGGCTGCGCTGCTCCGGCTGGCCGGCCAGTTCGCGCGAGCGGAAGTTGAAGTTGGCGTCGACGAAGCGCTTCGACAGATACGGGGCGGCGTCGTCGGCGGTGTGAAAGGCCTGCCAGGCCTGCAGCACCTCGACCGGGGTCTCGCCGAAGATGGCGGCGAGGCGCGGCATGGCGCTGTCCTGACGGATCACCAGACGGTTGACGGCGGTCAGACCGGCGGCGTCCATGAAGCCGGCGAAGTCGAAGCCGGGCGCGGACTCGATCAGCTGGGCCGGGGTTAGCGGGTTGTAGGTGCGGTCGCGGTTGCGGCTCTCGACCGGAGTCCAGTGAGCCTCGGCGATGCGGGTCTCGAGGTCGAGGATGGCCTGGGCCATGGCCTCGGGCTGATCCCAGCCGATCATGCCCAGCATCGTGCCGACATAGGCCTGGTAGGCCGCCTTCTTGTCGGCGTAACGTTCGGTCAGATAGTAGTCGCGGTTCGGCAGGCCGAGGCCAGCCTGGCTGACATAGACAGCGTAGCGGTCCGGGTTGCGGGCGTCGTCGGAGATGCCGAAGCCGAAGAAGGACGAGCCGAACCCGCTTTGGCGCGCGCCCATCAGGCGGGCGAGGGCGGCGTGGCTGTCGGCGGCGCGGATCTCGGCCAGCATGGGCTGCAGCGGCTGGGCGTCGAGCGCCTCCAGCCGGGCCTCGTCCATGTAGCTGCGGTAGAGGTTTGCCAGCTTGCCGGCGTCGCTGGCCGGGTCGGCGGCGGTGTCGGCCACGAGCCGGGCCATCATGGCCTCAAGCCGGTTGTCCGAGAGCTGGCGCAGGATTTCGAAGGAGCCGAAGCGGGCGCGGTCTGCGGGGATCACCAGGGCGTCCATGTAGGCGCCGTTGGCGTGGCGGAAGAAGTCCTCGCCCGGAGCCACCGACAGGTCACGGCCCTCTAGGTCAAAACCCCAGGTCCCGTAGCGCGGGGCCACTGTACCGACGAAGCCGCTCGGCGCCAGGGCCGGCGTCACCTGGCGGAACAGGGAGATCTGTTCGCACGCCTCGTCGAGGCAGACGTCCTCCGGCTCGTGGTGGGCGTTGGTCGATCCGGCGTACATCATGGCCGCCACGGCGGCTCCCACCAGCAGTCGTTTCATTGGCTGACTCTCGATCATGAGCATTCCCCCAAGATCCCTGATGCGCCAGGGGTCTTGTTGCGGCATTGAGGAAATCTTGCGGACCCGTTGCAGAGGGTGCTTTCAGTCTAACTGTCCCTGCGCAAAAAGAACGCGGCCACACCCTATCGGGCAGGCCCGGCGACGCCGCCTGAAAAATCCGTCATGATTCGGCGGCGAGCTGTCGCACACGACTCAGGGAGCCGGCATGCCGGGACACGGCGGGGAAGACTACAAGGACCTGCTGCTGTTTCTCGCCGCCGCCGGCGTCGTGGCACCCCTGTTCAGCCGGCTGAAGCTCAGCCCGGTGCTCGGGTTTCTGGCGGCCGGGGTGCTGCTGGGCCCGCACGGTCTGGGCCGGTTTGCCGACCAGGCCCCGTGGCTGGCGTGGCTGACCATCACCGACCGCGAGCAGGTGGCGGTGCTGTCCGAGCTGGGCGTTGCCTTCCTGCTGTTCATGATCGGGCTGGAGCTGTCATGGGAGCGGCTCAAGGCCATGCGGCGGCTGGTGTTCGGGCTGGGTCTGTCGCAGGTCGTCCTGTGCAGCCTGGTGCTGGCCGGCGGTTTCCTGCTGGCGGGGCAGAGCCTCGGGGCCGCGGCGGTGGCCGGGCTGGCACTGGCCCTGTCTTCCACGGCTGTCGTCATGCCAACGCTGGCGCAGGGCGGGCGGCTGAAGGGCGGCGTGGGCCGCGCCACCTTCGCCGTGCTGCTGGCCCAGGATCTGGCGGTGGCACCGATCCTCGTCACCGTGGCGGTGATCGCGGCTGTGGTCGGGGCGGGGGCCGCGGCCGGACCGGATACCGGCGCGGTAGGGACGGCCCTGCTGTCGCTCGTGCCGACGGTGATCGGGCTGGGCCTGCTGGTCGTGCTGGGCCGGCTGGTGATGAGGCCGCTGTTCCGGCTGGTCGCGCGGGCCGATGGCCCGGAGTTGTTCGTGGCCGCCGCACTGCTGGTCGTGGTCGGGGCCGGCACGGCGGCCCAGGCGGCCGGGCTGTCGATGAGCCTCGGGGCCCTGATCGCCGGCCTGCTGCTGGCCGAGACCGAGTATCGCCGCGCGGTCGAGATGCATATCGAGCCCTTCAAGGGGCTGCTGCTCGGCGTCTTCTTCGTCGGCGTCGGCATCGGCCTCGATCTGGAGGCGGTGGCGGCCGATCCGGCGACGGTGTTCGGCCTGGCGGTGTTGCTGACCCTGACCAAGGCGGTGCTGATCGCCGGGCTGGCGCGGGCCTGGGGCCTCGGCTGGCGCGCGGCGCTGGAGATCGGTCTGGTGCTGGGCCCGGCGGGAGAGTTCGCCTTCGTCATCCTCAACACCGGCCTGGTCGAGGGGCTGGCCACCCCGGCCTTCACCCAGGCGCTGATGGTGTCGGCGACGCTCAGCCTGTTCAGCATCCCCCTGCTGGCCTCGGCAGGCCAGCGGCTGGCCCGCCGCCTGCCGCAGCGCCCGACGGAGGATGAGACTGCGCCGGGCCCGGAAGCCGAGGCCGAGGGCGATCCCGCCCGCACCCTGATCGTCGGCTTCGGCCGCGTCGGGCGACTGGTGGCCGAGCTGCTGACGGAACACGGCCAGCCTTGGCTGGCGGTGGATGCTGATCCGCGCGCCGTCACGGCGGCGCGGCGCGAGGGCCTGCCGGTGGTCTATGGCGATGCGGCCCGGCCCGAGCTGCTGCGCCGGCTGGGCGTCGACACGGCCCGGGCGCTGGTGGTGACCATGGACAGCCCGGGCAAGATCGACGAGGCGGCGGCGGCGGCACGCGCCGCGCGGCGCGACCTCATCCTGATCGCCCGGGCCCGGGACGATCGCCACGCGGCGCGGCTCTACGCCATGGGGGTGACCGACGCCGTCCCGGAGACGACCGAAGCCAGTCTGCAGCTGGCGGAGAACACCCTGGTCGATCTGGGGGTCCCCATGGGGCTGGTACTGGCCTCGATCCACGACCGCCGGGACCGCTATCGTCAGCTATTCCAGGCGGCGGCCCCGGAGGCGCGGGGCGACCGTCCTGCCCGGGCGCTGCGCTCGACCCGCCGGAATCCCCCGCCGGCGGGCCGTTAAGGCTGTTTCTCCCCAATTTCGTCACGGTTCGGTGATCGAAGCTGGCTCCCTCGCCCCTTCGGGACCCTGTTCCGGAGCCGCTATCGCCTGTCCCGCGCGATCCCGTCGCGCCCGGTTCGAGTTCTCGCCACCATGTCCCAGAGCGCCCTTGAGATCCGTCCCGCCGAGGAGCCCGCCGCCGCGGCCCCGCGCCTGAACCGCCGCCAGGCCGCCAAGGTCCGTACGCGCCAAAAGGTCATGGCCGCGGCCCGCGCCCTGTTCGCCGAGCGTGGCTACGAGCCGGCCACCATCCGCGACATCGCCAGGGGTGCCGGCATGTCTACCGGGGCCGTGTTCGCCAACTTCCGGGACAAGGCCGAGCTGTTCGACGCGGTGCTGGCCGAGGATCTGGAGCGGGTGTCGACGGCGCTGACGGAAGCCCTGACCCGGCCGGGCGATACGGCGACCCGGCTTGAGGCTGGCCTGTCCGCCGCCTACCACGCCTCCTACGACCAGCTGCCGCTGGTGCAGGCTGTGGTGGCGCGCGCCTGGTTCCAGCCGGCCGCGGCCGAGAAGCGCTCGCGCGAGGCGCTGGGACCGCTGACCGGGGCGGTCGCCTTCACGATTGAGGAAGGCGTCAGCCGCGGCGAGCTGCAGAAGGGTGCCGATGTGCCGCTGCTGGCCTCGCTGATCTGGGAAGGCTTCGTCGCCAACTATCGCCGCGCCGCCTACGATGGCTGGGACGCGGCGCGGATGAGCGCCCATCTGGGCCTGCAGATCCGGGCCATTCTCGCGGGTGCCCTGGCCCGCTGAGGCGCTGCCCCGCGGCTGGCGGGCGTCAGCTGCGCCAGTGCAGGGTGGCCGGCGTCACCGGGTTGCGGAACGGCCGGCCCTCGGCACGGGCCCGACCCCATTCGCGCTTCAGCTGCTGGTACCATTTGGCCTGGGTGTCGGCGTCGTCGATCCAGATCAGGGCCGGATCGTAGCGCAGCCCCTCGTTCTGCAGGTTCACCATGCCGCCGTCCTGCTTCAGGAAGGCGCGCACGCCCTGGCGCAGGAACGGCCGGGCGAGAGCGAACACCCAGTGATCGGACCAGAAGACCTGGGTGATGCGGGTCCTCGTCTCGTTGACCGGGGTCAGGCAGGTCAGGGCCAATACCTGACGGTCGCCGACCTCGATATGCTCCCAGCGGTAGCCGGGCAGGCGGAAGGTGATCTCGGTCGCCGGGGCCCCGCCGAGGATGCGATAGGCGCGCGAGTTGGACGACGGGGCATGCCGGGCCATGGCGAAGCCGTGCTCGCGCGGCTCGAAGGCCTTGGCCTTGTCGTGCATCGACGGGGTCGAGCGCCACCACCATTGCTGATGAACATAAGGCCCGTGCGCCGGGTCCATCAGCCCGACCACGGCGTGATCGACATGGCTGTCGAAGTCCATGGCCTCGACCAGACGGGGGCCGCCCCCGACCACGCCAGGAAACACCGGCGGTTCATGGTCTGGTTCGCCGCCGCGGCCGTCGGCGGCCATCCAGACGAACACCAGACCCTGGCTCTCGCGCACCGGATAGGAGCGCACGCGGATGCGTTCCGCCTCCGGGCCCTGGCCCTCGACGAGCGAGGGGATGGCGGCGCAGACGCCGTCGGTGCGGAAGCGCCAGCCGTGATAGGGGCACTCGACCGTCTCACCCTCGCCGGGGTGCTGCACCAGCCGGCCGGCGGACAGCGGCGCCGCGCGGTGGGGACAGATGTCGCGCAGGGCGTAGACCTCGCCGGCGCGGGTGCGCCCGATCAGCACCGGCTCGCCCAGCAACTCGTGGCGCTTCAGCGACCCCGGGGCCACTTCGCGGCCGAGGGCGGCGAAGTACCATGCGTCGCGGATGAAACCCTGGCCAAAGCGGGCGGGGGCGGCGGCGGACTCGGTGGCGGCGATCATGACCCGTGTCTACACTGGCGCGGCGACCCAAGGCGAGTGGTGTTCTTAAAGTACTTTTAATGTCAAAGTTAATGTGGAAAACCTCGGGCGCAACAAGGGGAGACCTGTTCATGTTCCACACCGCCGCGTCCGCCTTCGCCCTGTTGCTCGCCGCGACCGTCCCGGCGCTCGCCGTCGCCACGCCTGCCGTGTCCCAGACGCCCGCCGCCCACGGGCATCGTCACGCCGACTTCGAGTCGGTCCGCTTCCACGTCCGCGTCGAGGGCGAGGCCTCGGCCTCCGGCCGCGACCTGATCCTGATCCCCGGCCTGTCGTCGCACCCGGACGTGTTCAACGGCCTGATCTCGCGGCTGGAGCCGGGCTGGCGCATCCATGCGGTGCATGTGGCCGGCTTTTCCGGTGCCCCGGCCGGGGCCAATGCCGACGGGCCGGTGGCCGCGCCGGTGGCCGAGGAGCTGGCCCGCTACATCGCCGATCAGGGGCTGCAGAAGCCGGTCGTGATCGGCCACTCCATGGGCGGCACCATTGGCCTGATGCTGGCGGCGCGCCATCCGGACAGCGTCGGCAAGCTGATGGTCGTGGACATGATCCCCTTCATGGGGCCGATGTTCGGCGGGCCGGCGGCGACGCCGGAGAGCGTGGCACCGATCGCCGACCGGGCGCGCGCCGGCATGCTGGCCGCTCCGGTCGAGGCTTACAACGCCCAGCTGGCCGGGACCATCGCCGGCATGATCAAGACCGAGTCCGAGCGCGCCGGGCCGCTGGACCAGGCCCTGCGCAGCGACCGCACGGTCAGCGCCAACGCCTATCGCGAGCTGATCGTCACTGACCTGCGCCCCGAACTTCCGAACATCACCGCCCCGGTCGAGGTGCTGTACGTCGCCTTCACCGGCATGGGCCCGGAGATGACCGACGGCATCTACCGCGCCTCGTTCCAGTCCCTGCCGTCGGCGACGCTGACGCGGATCGACGACAGCGCCCACTTCATCATGCTGGACCAGCCCGAGGTCTTTGCCGCCAAGGTGAACGCCTATTTAGACTGACGCCGCGAAATCGGCCGAAAGCCCCGTCATCTGTGATGACGGGGCGTTTCCGCCTGCGCCCGGACAGGCTATGAGCGGGCGAACGGGGTTCTGAGGACGACGATGGCAGGTCGGACGGCGACAGGCGGCGGCGCGGGCGGACGGACGCGCCTGCAGAAAGCCCTCTACTGGGGCGGGGTGGCGGCTGTCTGGGGGATCATCTTCCTCGTTGTGTTCTTCACCGTGTTCGCCCGCGGCCTGCCCGACACCTCGGCCCTCTATGACGTCGATCGCCAGCCCTCGATCACTTATCTGGACCGCAACGGAGCCCTGATCGCCACGCGTGGCGCGCAGCAGGCCCCGCCGGCCGACCTGAGCCAGCTGCCGGACTATGTGCCGGCCGCCTTCGTCGCCATCGAGGATCGCCGCTTCTACTGGCATCCGGGCTTCGACCCGATCGGCATGAGTCGTGCCGCGCTGCGCAACATGCGCGCCGGCCGGGTGGTGGAGGGCGGCTCGACCATCACCCAGCAGCTGGCCAAAAACCTTTTCCTGACTCCGGACCAGACCCTGCGTCGCAAGACGCAGGAACTGATGCTGGCAGTGTGGCTGGAGATGAAGTTCTCCAAGGAGGAGATCCTCGCTCTCTATCTGAACCGGGTCTATTTCGGGGCCGGGGCTTATGGCATCGAGGCGGCCTCGCTGCGCTACTTCGACAAGTCGGCCAGGGACCTGACGGTGGGCGAGGCGGCCCTGCTGGCCGGGCTGCTGAAGGCCCCGTCGCGCTATTCGCCGGTCTCGGAGCGCGAGCGGGCCGCCGCCCGCGCCACGGTGGTGCTGGACGAGATGGAGGATGCCGGGGTCATCACCGCCGAGCAGCGCCGCGCCGCCGCCGCCGAGCCGGTGCGGGTGTCGCGCACCCTGGCCACCCAACACGCCCAGTACTTCATCGACTGGCTGGACCAGGAGATCCGCGGCCTGGTCGGTGAGCCGACCGAGGACCTTGTGGTGGAGACCACCCTTGATCTGACCCTGCAGACCGCCGCCGAGCGGTCGGTGCGCCGCATCCTCGAGCGCGACGCCGGGCGCGGCGTCGAGCAGGCGGCGCTGGTGGCGCTGGACGGCGAGGGCCGGGTGCGCGCCCTGATCGGCGGAGCCTCCTACGCCGACAGCCAGTTCAACCGCGCCATCGACGCCCGCCGCCAGGCCGGCTCGGCCTTCAAGCCGTTCGTCTATCTGGCGGCGCTGGAGGCCGGGTACACCCCCGAGACGCCGGTGGTGGACGAGCCGATCCGCATCGGCGCCTGGGAGCCGCGCAACTATTCGGGGACCTTCGCCGGGGAGATGACCCTGGCCGAGGCGGTGGCCCAGTCGACAAATACGGTGGCCGCCTCCATCGCCGACCAGATCGGCCGTGACTCCGTGGCCCGCGCCGCCCGCCGCCTGGGCATCACCGGTCGGGTCGGGCTGGAGCCGGCCATGGCGCTGGGTGCCGTTGAGGTCAGCCCACTGGAGATGGCCCAGGCCTACGACGCCTTCGCCAACGGTGGCCGCCGGGTCGAGGCCCACGGCATCACCCGCATTCGCACCCCGGCCGGGCGGGTCATCTACCAGCGCGCCGCCCGCGGCGAAGCCGGCGGTCAGGCCATCAACAACCCGCATCTCTACTATCTGAACCAGATGCTGCGCGGGGTGGTCCAGCGCGGCACGGCTCGGGCGGTCAACATTCCGGGTCGCGATCTGGCCGGCAAGACCGGCACCACCTCGGACTACAAGGACGCCTGGTTCGTCGGCTACACCGGCGGCTTCACCGTGGCGGTCTGGGTCGGAAAGGACGACAACTCGCCGATGCGCGGCGTCACCGGCGGCCAGGCTCCGGCGGCGATCTGGAAGGGCTTCATGGACGCCGCCCTGCCGCGGCTCAATGTGCAGCCGATCCCGTCCGGCCCGGCCATGCCCGAGGGCTGGGTCCCGGCCGACCCGGTCGGCGACCTGCTGGGCCGGCTGGCGGGCGACGAGGCCGGCGGCGAGCCGGTCGTCGAGCCGGGACCGGACCCGGCGATGTCGCAGGGCCCTCCGAACGAGCGGCCCGTGGTCCGCCCGACCGCGCCGCGGCCGTCAGCCCCGGCCGGCCCCGACCAGCGTGGCGAGGCCCCGCCGCCGGAGAAGCGCCCCGACCCGCTATTCTTCTAGAGGCGTGGGTCTCAAGGGATCACGGCGGGCCTCATTCCTCCCCCGCAGGGGGAGGGGGACCGCGAAGCGGTGGAGGGGGCCTGTCTGTGACGGTCGCGGGTCTCCCCCTTCCGTCTCGCCGGCTCCGCCGGCGATCCACCTCCCCCTGTGGGGGAGGAATGAATCAGCGCCCCCTCCCCCGCAGGCTGGGAGGAGAGGTGCCTTTCCTCCCCACGCAGGGGGAGGGGGGACCGCCCCCGGGTCTCGCCGAAGGCGAGCCCGAGGACAGGCTCCGCGGTGGAGGGGCGGGCTGGAGTACTCACCCCACCGCGTGCAGGGTCGCGCCGTGGTCGCGGAGCCAGCGGCGGTGGGGTGTCGGGTCGCCGACGAGGTCGAACACCACGGCCCAGAAGGCCGGGCTATGGTCGGCGCGGACGAGGTGGGCGACCTCGTGGGCGGCCAGATAGTCGAGCACTGCCGGCGGGGCCATGACGATGCGCCAGGAGTAGCGGATGCTCCGCCGCCGCGGCGTGCAGGAGCCCCAGCGGCTCTTTGGATCGCCGATCGACAGCGTGACGGGGGCGAGGCCGAGGGTCTGCAGATGGACCGCGGTGCGCGCGCTCAGGTGGCAGCGCGCCTCGGCCCGCAGCAGGTTCAGCACCCGGCGGGTGAAGGCCTCGCCCTCGCCGCCAGCACGGATCAACAGTTGAGACCCGTCGCGCGCGAACCGGGCCGCGCCGGCACCGCCGGTCGCCTCCAGCCGGGTCGGCTCGCCCAGCACCGTCAAGGTCGCGCCGGGGGTCATGGCGACGCCGGGAGCCCGGGCGTTCAGCCGCTCGGCGATCCAGAGGCTGCGGCTCCCGGCGAAGGCCACGGCCTGTTCGAGGCCCCGCTCGGTCGGCGCCACCACCACGGCCTCGCCGGTGCGGGCGTCGATGCGCACAGAGATGCGCCGGGCCCGGCGATTGACCGACAGGCGCAGCGAAAGGGGCGCGCGGCCGCCGCGCGCCGGGTGTTCAAGCTGCAGTCGCTGGCCGTCCCGGAACCGCACTCAGACGCTCATTGTCGGCGATGAAGGCTGTGACCCGCGGATAAATCTCCTCGCGGAAGCGGCGGCCGTTGAAGACCCCGTAGTGGCCGACCTCGGGCTGGACGTGCAGCACACGGCGGGCGTCGGGGACGTTGGGGCAGATCCCGTGGGCGGCCTGGGTCTGGCCGACGCCGGAGATGTCGTCCTCGGCACCCTCCACCGTCATCAGGCCGATGTCAGTGATGGCGTCGAGCTCGACATGCCTGCCGCGGTGGCTGAACAGGCCGCGGGCCAGCAGGTGCTGCTGGAACACGATGTCGATGGTCTGCAGGTAGAACTCCTCGGTCAGGTCCAGCACCGACAGATACTCGTCGTAGAAGCTCGCGTGCTTCTCGACGCCGTCCCCATCCCCCTGCACGAGGTGCTCAAAGTAGCGGTGGTGGGCGTCACGATGGCGCTCCTCGTTCATCGACATGAAGCTGTAGAGCTGGACAAATCCCGGATAGACCCGCCGCCCGACGCCCGGGTAGGGCAGGGGTACGGTATGGATGGTATTGGACCGGAACCAGGCGAAGGGCCGGGCCTCGGCCAGCTGGTTGGTCACCGTCGGCGACAGGCGGGCGTCGATCGGCGAGCCCATGAAGGTCATCGAGGCCGGCCGGTTCGGGTCCCCGTCCATGGCCATCAGGGCGGCGGCGGCCAGCACCGGCGGCCCGGGCTGGCAGACTCCTATGACGTGGGCGCGCGGGCCGATCTCGGCCAGCATGATGCGGACATGGTCGATGTAGTCGAACAAGTCGAAGCGGCCTTCGAGCATCGGCACCTGACGGGCGTTGACCCAGTCGGTGATATAGACGTCGTGGTCCTGCAGGAAGGTCTCGACCGTGCCGCGCAGCAGGGTGGCGTAGTGGCCCGACAGGGGGGCCACGATCAGCACCGCCGGGCCGTTGGCCGGCTTGCCGGCGCGCTTCAGGTCGCCGATGTGACGGGCGAAGCGGATCAGCCGGCACCAGGGCGAGGCCCAGATCACCTGTTCCGTGGTGCGCACGGTACGTTCGCCGACCGGAATGGCGTCCAGCCGCCAGGCCGGCTTGCCGTAGCGCCGGGTCAGGCTCTCGAACAGCTCGGCCGAGGCGTAGACGGTACGGCCTACGGCCGTTTCCGAGGCGAGGTTGAACGGATGACTCCAGAAGTCGCGGGCCCACTGGGCCCCGATCCGGAACGGCGTCGCCGAGTGATAGGCGAGCTCATGTAGGGCGTACAGCATCGGGTCCCGTTGTCTGCCCCCGCCGGAGGGCGGTCAAGACCATCTACCGCAGCGGGGCTGAGAAAGGATTAGCGGGGCGGGCGGCGGCCCGGCTTCTCCGTCCGGTCGCTGCGCCCGTCCACCGCCCCCGGGTCTCGCCGGAGGCAAGCCCGAGGACAGTCTCCGCAGTGGAGGGGGAGGCTGGCCACCCCCGCGGTTCAAGGGATCACAGCGGGCACAGTGAGATCACAGCGACCACGACGGGGCCTGTGCAGCGGCACGCGCAGCGCCTTGCCTTCTGTCATCGACAGGAAAAGGCTCCAGCGGGTCAGCCGACCCCACTCCGTGGTGTCTCCTGCGCCTTTCGCCATGCTCGCTGTGATGAACCCGCGACGCAGACCCGGGCTGACCCGCGTCTACGGTGACACCCCTCACCCGTCGCCCTTCGGCCCCCACCTTTTCCCGCTCGGGGAGAGGGGAAAACGCTACCGCCCCAGAGCGGCTCTTTGCAGGGCGAACAGGTCAGCGCAGCCGGTTTCGGCCAGCTGGAACAGGCGGTCGAACTCCGGTCGGGTGAAGCCGCGCTTCTCGCCGGTGGCCTGGATCTCGACGATGTCGCCGGCACCGGTCAGCACGAAGTTGGAATCCGCCTCGGCGGAGGAGTCCTCCTCATAGTCGAGGTCCAGCACCGGGACGTCGGCGCACACGCCGCAGGAGACCGCCGCGACCTGGTCGAGCATCGGGTCGACGGTCATGACCCCCTCGTCGCGCAGGTGCTGCAGGGCCGAGGCCAGGGCCACCCAGGCCCCGGTGATGGCCGCGGTGCGGGTGCCGCCGTCGGCCTGGAGGACGTCGCAGTCCAGCACCACCTGGCGCTCGCCGAGGGCCTTGAGGTCGACCACGGCGCGCAGGGAGCGGCCGATCAGGCGCTGGATCTCCTGAGTGCGGCCCGACTGCTTGCCGGCGGCGGCCTCGCGCCGGCCGCGGGTGTGGGTGGCGCGCGGCAGCATGCCGTACTCGGCCGTGACCCAGCCCTGGCCCTTGCCGCGCAGCCAGCCCGGCAGGCTCTCCTCGACCGTAGCGGTGACCAGAACCTTCGTATGGCCGAAGCTGACGAGGCAGGAGCCCTCGGCGTGACGGTTAACGCCGGTCTCCAGCGTCACGACGCGAAGCTGGTCGGGGGCGCGGTTGGAAGGGCGCATGAAGGTCTCGCGTCGTCTTGAAGGAAGGGCTGAGGGGCTTATCCTATCGGGGAAGGATCCGTCCACATGCGCGCCGCCGATCACCTGACGCTCCGCCCCGCCACGCCCGACGACGCCGGCCTGCTGGCGGCTTGGGATGAGGAGCCGCACGTGATCGCCTGCGTCACCGACGACCCGGAGGCGACCAGCGCCTCGAAGGGCGACGACCTGTCCGCGGAGCTGGCGGACCAGTCGGACATCTTCCGCTATCTCATCGCCGAGGTCGATGGCCGGCCGATCGGGGCCATGCTGGACATCGACCCGGCGCGCGAGCCCTACGGCTACTGGGCCCCGATCGGCGATGGCTTCCGGGCGCTGGACATCTGGATCGGCGAGGCCGATGCCCTGGGTCGCGGCTACGGTACGCGCATGATGACCCGGGCGCTCGACGCCTGTTTCGCCCGGCCGGAGGTGCAGGCGGTGCTGATCGACCCGCTGACCTCGAATGTCGACGCCCACCGCTTCTACCGGCGGCTGGGCTTCCGGCCGGCGGAGCGGCGACTGTTCAATGACGAGAACGACTGTCTGGTGCACCGGCTGGACCGGGCCGACTGGGCCGCCAGCAGGGCGTCGGTGGCATGAGCATGCTGCTGTCCGGCGGGGCCTCCCTGACCGATCTGGACGCCCGGGCGCGGGACATCCTGCGGCGCATCGTCGAGACTCATCTGGAGACTGGGGAACCGGTCGGGTCGCGCACCGTGTCGCGCGGCGGCCTGGCCCTTTCGCCGGCCTCGATCCGCAACACCATGCAGGACCTGACCATGGCCGGCCTGCTGGCCTCGCCGCACACCTCGGCGGGCCGGGTGCCGACCCATGCCGGCCTGCGCCTGTTCGTCGACGGCCTGCTGGAGATCGGCGACCTCACCGAGGAGGAGCGGCGCGAGATCGAGGGCCGGCTGGCGGGCCGCGGGCGGTCGTTCGAGGAGGCGCTGGACGAGGCCTCGGTCCTGCTCTCGGGCCTGGCCGGAGGGGCCGGCATCGTCGCCGCCCCGGTGCGGGCCTCCGGGGTCAAGCACGTGGAGTTCGTGCCGCTTGGCGTCGACGAGGCGCTGGCGGTGCTGGTGGCCGAGGACGGTACGGTGGAGAATCGGCTGATGCGGCTGTCGGCCGGCGTCACCCCCTCGACCCTTCGCGAGGCCTCCAACTTCCTCAACGCCCGCCTCAAGGGTCGGCCGCTGGCCGAGGCCCGGGCCGAGATGACCGCAGAGCTGGAGCGGGCGCGGCGGGAACTGGACACGGCCGCGGCGCGGCTGGTCGAGGACGGGCTGGCCGCCTGGGCCGGCGGGGCCGAGCGCGAGCGGGCCCTGATCGTGCGCGGCCGGGCCAATCTGCTGCAGGACCGCGAGGCGCTGGAGGATCTCGAGCGGGTGCGCGGCCTGATGGAGGACCTCGAGCAGAAGGCCCAGCTGATCGGCCTGCTCGACGGGGTGGCCGAAGCCGAGGGGGTGCGCATCTTCATCGGCGCCGAGACGCGGCTTTTCTCGCTGTCGGGTTCCGCCGTGGTTGCGGCGCCCTATATGAGCGGCCGGCAGCGGGTGTTGGGCGCCATCGGCGTGATCGGCCCCGCCCGACTCAACTATGCCCGGATCATCCCGCTGGTGGACTATACCGCCCGGGTGCTGGGCCGGATCCTGGACGGAAACGACACGTGAGCGACACGCCCCGAGACGACGACACCCTGACCGGCCTTGAGGAGGACGGCGAGACCGCCCTGCCCCCGGCGGACGGCGACCTGGCACCGCTGGACCAGGTCATCGCCGAGCGCGACGCCTGGCGCGACCGGGCCCTGCGCGCCGCGGCCGAGGCCGAGAATGTGCGCAAGCGCACCGAGACCCAGATGAACGACGCCCGGGCCTACGCAATCCAGCGTTTCGCCAGGGACCTGCTGGGGGTGGCCGACAACCTCGAGCGCGCCCTGCAGGCGGCCCCGGCGGAGTCCGAGGGCCCGGCCGCCGGGCTCGTCACCGGGCTGGAGATGACCCGCAAGGCGCTGCTGACGGCGTTCGAGGGCAATGGGCTGACCCGCGTGGCACCCGAGGCCGGCACCGCGTTCGACCCGCACCAGCACCAGGCGATGATGGAGCAGCCGTCGGAGACGGTGGCCGCCGGCCAGGTGATCCAGACGCTGCAACCCGGCTATGTCCTGTTCGGGCGCACCGTGCGGCCGGCCATGGTGGTGGTGGCGGCCAAGGGCTCCGTCCCGACCCCCGACGCGGGGACCCGGGGTGCCGCGAACGCCGCCTACGCCGCCGCCGGAGCGCGCACAAAGCGCTAGAGGCGGGTTTCGGGCTGGAAGCCGGGCACCGTGCTGGTCGCTGTGACCTCGCTGTGCCCGCTGTGATCCCTTGAACTCAGCGAGCCAGCCCCCCGTCGCGCCGGCTTCGCCAGCGAACCCCCTGCCCGTTTCATGGGGAGGATAACGCCCTTCCTTCCCACGCAGTGGGGGGGCGGCCCTCGCCGAAGGCGAACCCGAGGAAGGCTCCGAGGTGGAGGGGCCCGAGCCCGCCCTACAGCCCCGGGTCTTGGGCCCCTTCGCGGGCGCAGCGGGTCTCCAGCATGGTCTGCTTGCGGCCGCGCAGTTCGTCGGCCATGGCGCAGACCCGGTCAGAGGCAGTGGTCTTCATCAGCCCGGGCACGACCGCATGCACGAAGGCGGCACCGGCGGCACCGAGCAGGCGGAACCCGTAGGCCGAGGCGGCCAGCAGGTGGTGGCCGTAGCTTTCCCCGACCTCACGGGGGTGCTCCAGGAACAGTTGATCCAGTGTCTTGCGCATGGACCCGGTTATAGCCCATGCGGCGCAGCGCCGCCTACCCGCAGACAACAAAAGCGCCTAGGCCGAAACCGGTCGAGTTGGTCGCCGTCCAGCACGGTTCGGATTCTGGTCCGGTTTCAAACGAGAGCCTGGAGCATGGCATCGGCGGAATCGCAAAGTGGTTTCGCCTCGACCGATCAGGCTCTAAACCGGGCGCAGCGATACGGGAGACACGACATGGCCGACGGTGCCGCGCAGATGACCGCCAAGGGGTTTCGCTGGGACGACCCGCTGGATCTGGACGGCCGGCTGACCGGCGACGAGCGCATGATCCGCGACGCGGCCCGGGCCTATGCCCGCGAACAGCTGCTGCCGCGGGTGGTTGCCGCCTTCCGGGACGAGACCTTCGACCGGACCATCATGACCGAGATGGGCGAGATGGGCTTCCTCGGGGCCACCCTGCCGGAGCAGTATGGCGGGGCGGGTGCCAGCCACGTTGCCTACGGGCTGATCGCTCGGGAGATCGAGGCCATCGACAGCGGCTATCGCTCGGCCATGTCGGTGCAGAGCTCGCTGGCCATGTACCCGATCCATGCCTTCGGCTCGGAGGAGCAGCGCATGCGCTTCCTGCCGCGCATGGCCGCCGGCGAGCTGGTCGGCTGCTTCGGCCTGACCGAGGCGGACGGCGGCTCCGACCCGGCCTCGATGAAGACGAAGGCGGAAAAGGTCGATGGCGGCTATCGTCTCAATGGCGGCAAGTACTGGATCACCAACAGCCCGATCGCGGACCTGGCGGTAGTCTGGGCGAAGCTGGTCGAGGGCCCCGGCGACGAGGGCGTCATCCGCGGCTTCATCGTCGAGCGCGGCATGGACGGCTTCACCACCGGCAAGATCGGCGACAAGCTGTCCCTGCGCGCCTCGATCACCGGCGACATCGGCCTGAATGACGTGATCGTGCCGGACTCGAACCTGCTGCCGGGGGTGAAGGGGCTGCGCGGCCCGTTCAGCTGCCTGAACAAGGCCCGCTACGGCATCGCCTGGGGGGCCATGGGCGCGGCCGAGTTCTGCTTCCACGCCACCCGGGACTATGTCGCCGAACGCCAGCTGTTCGGCCGCCCGCTGTCGGCGCGCCAGCTGGTGCAGAAGAAGCTGGCCGACATGCAGACCGAGATCTTCCTCGGGCTGGAGGGCGCGCTGGCACTGGGCCGTCGCCTCGACAACGGCGACTGGTGTCCCGAGGCTATCTCGATGATGAAGCGCAACAACTGCGGCAAGGCCCTGGCCATCGCCCGTGAGGCGCGCGACATGCATGGCGGGGCCGGGATCACCGGCGAGATGCACGTCATGCGCCACGCCATGAACCTCGAGACGGTCAACACCTACGAGGGTGCCCACGATGTCCACGCCCTGATTCTGGGCCGCGCCATCACCGGGGAAAGCGCCTTCTAGGCGGTTGGGGTAGGCGGTAGGGCAAGGGCCGGCAGAGGGCACCACAGCTGCGGTGCTTCCTGACGCCTGCCCCCACCCCTACCGACTCCCCCTCGACTTTCGCCGCGGCCCGGCGTCTGATCCGGGTGCGCCGTATGCACCGCGCCCGAGGAGTCACGATGCGCATGAAGTCCGTCCGCCGTCCCGCCGTGCGTACCGCTACGGCCGCCCTCGCCCTGGCCCTGGTCGTCGGGGCCTCGCCGGCGGCCATGGCCTGGAGTCCTGCGCAGGACCCGCTGACCCTGCCTTACGACGCCCGACGCGGCGTGTTCAGCTTCGCCGGCGGGCTGGAGCGCAGCCTGCCGGCAGTGGTTCAGGTCACCACCCTGGGCGGGGGCGAGGGCCCGACCACCGGCGACGGCGAGCCCAAGCCCCTGTCCGGCGGCTCCGGGGTGATCATCGATGCGGCGGCCGGCATCATCGTCACCAACCACCACGTCATCGAGGGCGGGGAGAAGTTCACCGTCGATCTGACAGACGGCCGGCTGTTCGACGCCGAGCTGGTCGGGGCCGACAAGGCCACCGACCTCGCCGTGCTGCGCATCTCGGCCCCCGACCTGGCCCAGGTCGAAGTCGTGGACTCCGACACCCTGCGCACCGGCGACCTTGCCTTTGCGGTGGGTTATCCGCTGGGGCTGGACCAGACCCTGACCATGGGCGTCATCTCCGGCCTCAACCGCTCCGGTCTCGGCGACGCGGTCGAGGACTACATCCAGACCGACGCGGCGGTGAACTCCGGCAATTCCGGCGGCCCGCTGCTGGACAGCCGGGGCCGGCTGATCGGCATCAACACCTCGATCCTGTCCGGCGGCGGCGACCTGTTCGGGCTCGGCGGCGGCAACGACGGCATCGCCTTCGCCGTGCCGGCGCGAATCATGATGTATGTGGTCGGGCGGTTGCGCGCCGAGGGCGAGGTGCGGCGCGGCCGCATCGGTGCCACGCTCGGCTCGCTCAACGCGCGGCGGGCGCGCGAGCTGGGACTCGGCTTCGTGCGCGGGGCCGTGATCGAGGACGTCGCCCCGGGCTCGCCGGCCGATCGCGCCGGCCTGCGCCGCGGCGACATCATCACCCGCATCCAGAACCGCCCGGTGGCCAATGCCGGCTCGGTGCAGGCGGTGATCGGCGTCGGCGAGATCGGCGGCAGCCTGAGCCTGACCTATCTGCGCGACGGGCGCACCCTGACGACCGAGGTGGCACCGCGCGAGCCGGTGGCCGACCGGGTGCTGGCCGGGAGCAGCGAGGTGGCGGCCTTCGGGGCGGTGTTCGCCCTCGCCGTCGATGGGAGCGGCGTGGTGGTGATGTCGGTGCAGGGCGGTCTGACCGGGGGTCTGGTCGCCGGCGACCGGGTGCTGGAGGTGGATGGCCGCGAGATCACCGGACTGGCCGGTCTGGCCGAGCGCCTGCGCGACGCGCGCAGCCCGGTGCGGGTCCTCGTCGCCCGGGGCGGCGAGACCGTGACGGTGCGGCTGGAGGGCTGAATGCGATACGCCCGTCCGGCCCGGAGGGGGGGGAGGGGGCCGGACGGGCGCGTCGCCTGGAAACATCGGCCCACCGACGCCCCTGAGGGAATGATCCCGGGGGGCTGGGGGGGCTGTTCAGGTTCCGGAACCGCTCCGGGCGCTGGCGAGCCGACGAAAACCTTGTGGCCGCATGACAAGGCTGTGTCAGGACCGAATCAGGGCCATTTCATGTCGCCGAAGGTCAGGATGTCGCAGTCGGAGGGCAGGCGGTGAGCGCGGAAGGCCTGTCTTCGGGACCGGTCTTCTTCGACCGGCGCGAGCTGGACCAGATCCTGCGGGTCTATGGGCGGATGGTGGCCCAGGGCGAGTGGCGCGACTACGCCATCGCCGGCCATCGCGACCTGGCCGAGTTCGCCGTCTTTCGCCGCGCCGGCGACGCCCCGGCCTACCGGATCGAGAAGCGCCCGGCGCTGCAGGCGCGTCAGGGGCAGTGGGCGGTGATCGGCGAGGGCGGCCAGGTGCTGAAGCGCGGCCGCGACCTGGCCCAGACCCTGCGCGTGTTCGACAGCCGGCGCTTCACCGTCGTCGAGTGACGGGGGAGCGCCGCGCCGGGCCAAGAACAAAGGCCCCGGCGTCGCCGCCGGGGCCCTGCCGGTTCAGCCGTCAGGCCGCCCCTATTCCCGGTTGCCCATGAAGGCCAGCAGGAACTGGAACAGGTTGACGAAGTTGATGAACAGGCTCAGCGCGCCGAAACCCGTCATCACCGCCATGGCGTTCGGGTCAGCCCCGAGCCGGTAGTAGTCGAGCTTCAGCCGCTGGGTGTCATAGGCGATCAGGCCCGAGAACAGCAGCACGCCGACGGCGTTAATGGCGAAGTAGAACACCGGATTCTGGGCCGCCGGCAGGAACATGAACACCAGGCTGGCGATGACCAGGCCGATGACGCCCATGATCAGGAAGGTGCCGAGCGGGCCGAGGTCGCGCCTGGTGGTGTAGCCGAACAGGCTCAGGCCGCCGAATGCCGCCGCCGTCACGAAGAAGGTCGAGGCGATCGAGGCGTCGGTGTAGCGCAGGAACACGATGCCCAGGCCGGCACCGATCGAGCCGACCACCGCCCAGTAGAGCAGGTTGACGCCGCCCGCGGTCGGGTTGCGCATGAAGAACATCGAGCCGAATAGCAGGACCAGCGGCAGGAACTGGATGATCATGCCCAGCGGCGTCAGGGCGACGCGGCCGTCGGTGGTCAGGCCGAACAGCAGCTGCTGCACCGCCGGCACATTGCCGGTGACATAGGCCAGCACGCCGGCCACCACCAGGCCGATGGCCAGCTTGTTGTAGACGCCGAGCATGAAGGCCCTGAGGCCGGCGTCGACCGCCATGTCGGCCATGGCCGGCGTGGCGCGTGTGTAGCCGTTACGGAAATCGCTCATCGCGAAAGGGTCTCCCAGTAGATCGAGCCGCCCGCGGGACGCGTGAGGCTCCAGTCGCCAGATATCGTGGCAAGCGGCCGGAGCTTCAAGCAAAACCGGGCTGGCCGGGCTCCTGCGGGGGCGCTACCAAAGGCCGCATGCTTCGTCTGTTCACCGCCCTTGCCCTGCCCGTGGACCTCGCGGAGGCCTTAAGTCGGCGTCAGTCCGGCCTGCCCGGCGCGCGCTGGCGTCCGGTGGATCACCTGCACATCACCCTGGCCTTCTATGGCGAGGTCGCCCCGCGCATGGCGGACGATCTCGACGCCGAGCTCAGCCGCGCCGCCGTGGCCCCGTTCGAGCTGGAGCTGGCCGGGACCGGGGCCTTCGGCGACGCCCACCAGACCGACGCCATCTGGGCCGGGGTGGCCCCGTCGGAACCCCTCAATGTGCTGGCGGGTCGCTGCCGCGCCGCGGGCGAACGGGCCGGAATCAACATTGAGAAGCGGGTCTATCGCCCGCACGTCACCCTCGCTTACCTGCGCGGGGCCCAGACCGACCGGATCGGGGCCTGGATGACCGGCCACAACCTGCTGGCCTCGCCGCCGTTCCGGGTCGATCGCTTCGGTCTCTACGCGAGCGTCCTGACCCACGAGGGCAGCCGCTACACGCTTGAGCGGGAGTATCTGTTGTGAGCACGCCCCTGATGGGCCCCGGCCCGGTCCTGGAGACGCCACGGATGATCCTGCGCCCGCCCGGGCTGGAGGACTTCCCGCGCTGGGCCGAGTCGATGGCCCACGAGAGCGCGCGCTTTATCGGCGGGCCGCTCGAGACGCCCGCTGCCGCCTGGCGACCCTTCATGACCATGGTCGGGGCCTGGGCCCTGACCGGGATCGGCATGTTCTCCCTGATCGAAAAGGACACCGGCCTGTGGATGGGCCGGATCGGGCCTTGGCAGCCACTGGACTGGCCGGGCAACGAGGTCGGCTGGGGCGTGCATCCGGAGGCCGCCGGCCGCGGCCTGGCGCTGGAGGCGGCCGAGGCCAGCATGGACTACGCCTTCGACGTGCTGGGCTGGGCCGACGTGATCCACTGCATCACCCCGGACAACATCCCGTCGCAGCGGCTGGCCATGAAGCTGGGGTCGCGAAACCAGGGCCCGACGCGCCTGCCGCCGCCCTACCACGAGGCCGCCGTCGACCGCTGGGGCCAGTCCCGCGCCGACTGGGCCGTCAACCGGCTGAAGCCCCCGGCGGAGCGGGGGTAGCGTCCCCTCCCCCGCGTATGGGTAGGAGAGGCGCGGCCTCGCGGTTGACTTCCCGGTACCGTGGACTCAGGTTGACGCCTGACCCGCCATGAGCAACCCGACCTTCTTCGTCAGAGCCAGCTGGGACGCCCAGGCCGAGGTCTGGGTCTCGGAAACCGGTATCCCCGGCCTGGTCATCGAGGCCGACAGCCTGGCCGAGTTCGAGCAGCTGATCTTCGCCCTCGCGCCGGACCTGCTGAACGACAATCTGGGTCTCCCTGCCGGACAGGTCACGATCGACTTCCAGGCGACGGCGCGGCGGCACCTGAACGTAGCCTAGAGCCTGATCGGTTGAAGCGGAGCCGCTTCGCGAGTCCGTCGATGCCGTGAATCGCGACCTCGCTTGAAACCGGACCGAAATCCGAGCCGGGTTGGGCGGCGTCCAGCTCCACCGATTTCGGTCTGGAAGGCCTTCGGCAGGCCCGCCTGCTTCAGCACTTCATTGGCGTTGTGGCGACTTTTCGAGCGCGGCACAATGAAGGTCCGGCCGTTGAGCGGGCTGCGCCACTTCTCGTTGCTGCCCTTGCCGCCGTCCACGCGCCAGCAGCCTGCGTCGCGCAGCAGCCGGGTCAGGTCCGCGTGAAAATCCCGGCCCATGTCCGGAACGTGCGGGCGATTCCCCCTCGACGCAACGCTTGACCGGCGCGGAACAGACGCGGAACATGGGCCATGCCCGCCGCCCTTTTGCAGATCGAGCTCGTCACCCGCCGGCCGGAGACGACCCTGGCCGTGACCCGGGGGGCGGCCCGGCTGATGCGCGACCTCGGCCATGCGCCGCTGCTGGAGGTCGGCCTGCCCAACGGCCGGCGCGCCGACGTCATGGCGCTGGGCCCGCGCGGCGAGATCGTCATCTGCGAGGTCAAGTCGGGCGTCGAGGATTTCCGTTACGACCAGAAATGGCGCGAGTACGGGCCCTTCTGCGACGCCTTCTACTTCGCCGTGGCCCCGGACTTCCCTCAACCATTGATCGACGCGACCTGCGGCCTGATCGTCGCCGACGGCTTTGGCGGGGCGGTGCTGCGCGAGGCTGCCCCGGCACCGCTGGCACCCGCCCGCCGCAAGGCCCTGACCCTGGCGTTCGGCCGGCTGGCGGCGCTGCGGGCGGGGCAGGGGTAGGCGGTAGCATCTCTCCTCCCCCACACGCTTCGCTATGGGGAAGGAGAGGCCGGCCCCCTATCGCGGCGCGCGCTTGGCGAGGATGCGCTGAAGGGTGCGGCGGTGCATGCCGAGGCGGCGGGCGGTCTCGGAGACATTGTGGTCGCACAGCTCGTAGACTCGCTGGATGTGTTCCCAGCGCACCCGGTCGGCGCTCATCGGATTGTCCGGCGGCTCGGGGGACTCGCCGGTCTCGGTCAGCAGGGCCTTGACCACATCGTCGGCGTCGGCGGGCTTGGACAGATAGTCGACTGCCCCGGCCTTGACCGCTGCCACGGCGGTGGCGATGGCCCCGTAGCCGGTCAGCATGACGATGCGGGCATCCTCGCGGCGCTCGCGGATCAGCTCCACCACCTTCAGGCCGTTGCCGTCCTCCAGCCGCATGTCCAGCACGGCGAAGGCCGGGGGCGTCTGCCGCAGGGCGGCCTGGGCCTCGGCCACCGACGCGGCCGTGGTCACGGCGAAGCCCCGCGACTCCAGCGCCCGGCCGAGCCGGTTGCGCAGGGCGTTGTCGTCGTCGAGCAACAGCAGCGACTTGTCGGGAAGGGCGGCGACGCGGGCGTCGAGGTCTGTCATCCGGATCTCCTTCAGTCTGCGACCGGGGGGCCTCAGCGGCGCGGTCAGGCCGCGCAGGACGTTTTTTCTGGACGGCATCTTGGGCCGGGGGCCCGGCGCGTCAATGGATGCGGCGATCCGCCGCCAGGTCGACCGGCTGGTCCGGATCGGGCTCCAGCCGGGCACGCGGCCAGCGCACCGCCACCCGGGCACCGCGGTTGTCGCCCGGCCCGCCGTCGCCGGCACCGACCGTGACCTCGCCCCCGGTGCGCTCCATCAGGGTGCGGGCGATGAAGAAGCCCAGCCCCATGCCGCCCTGGCTGGGGGCCACCTCGGCCGGGGGCGGGGCCGCACCCCGCCGGCCGCGGGTGGCGGCGCGTAGCTGCTCGGCCAGGGCCCGGCGCGCCTTGGCCTGGGGCCGGCTGGTGACATAGGGCTCGCCGAGGCGGGGCAGGATGTCCGGCGAGATGCCCGGCCCGTCGTCGACGATCTCGATGACGATCCAGCCGGCGTCGACAATGGCGCTGACGCGCACCCGCGAGGCGGCGAAGTCGGCAGCGTTCTCGACGAAAGCTGACAGGCCATGGATGATCTCCGGCAGGCGGCGCACCCGCGGCGGATCCCGCCCCGGAGGCGCGCGAACGAGGATCTCGAAGTCGAGGTCGAAGCCGCGGTGCGGCTCGACGATCTCGTTGAGCAGGGCCTTGAGCGACACATCGGCGTAAAGTCGATCGCCGGCATCGGGGGCCTGGGACAGCTGCTTGAGGATGTCGCGACAGCGGTCGGCCTGCTGCAGCAGCAGTCGCGCGTCCTCGGCGATCGGCCCCTCGGAGCGGCTTTCGCGCAGCAGCTCCTTGGCCACCACCTGGATGGTCGCCAGCGGCGTGCCCAGCTCATGCGCCGCCGCCGCCGCCAGCCCGCCGAGGGCCGCCAGCTTCTGCTCGCGCTGCAGCACGTCCTGGGTGGTGGCCAGGGCCAGCTCCAGCTTCTCGGCGTCGGCGGCGACGCGCCAAGCGTAGGTGGCAGTGAATACCACCCCGGTGACCAGTGCCATCCAGATGCCGATCAGATAGAGGTAGGGCAGCTCCAGCGTCTGGCCCTTCGCCCAGGGCAGGGGCATGGCCCACAGAAACAGGGCCGCCGAGGCGATCAGGGCCATCAGCCCCAGCAGCAGGGCCTGGCGCGCCGGCAGCGACGCCGCCGCTACCGTCACAGGTGCCACCAGCAGCAGGCTGAAGGGGTTCTGTAGCCCGCCGGTCAGGCCCAGCAGCAGGCTAAGCTGCAGGATGTCGAAGCCGAGGTGAAGCGCCGTCTGCGGGCCGTCGGCGAGGTGGCCCTCCTGCCGGCTGAGCCGCGTCATGGCGGCGAAATTGACCAGGGCCCCGGCGGCCACCACCGTCAGGCAGGCGGTGACAGGAAGGTCGAATTGCAGCCAGACCTGGGCGAGGGTGATGGCCGCGGTCTGGCCGGCCAGGGCTGCCCAGCGCAGGATCACCAGCGTCCTCAGGGACAGGCCGCGGCCGCGCCGCACCCCGCCGACATCGCGGGTATGGGCCAGCGCCGGCCCGGCGGGGCCGAACTGTGGCGTCGAGGGGGCTTCATTCGGGGTCACAGGCTACCTATAGACGGCGCGCGCCGGATTGTCGGCGCGGCTATCGGACCTGCCCATGCCGCGTGGTCGCATCTTCCTGTTCGCCGCCGCCTGCCTGGGCGTCGCCCTGGCCCTGGCCCTCGTCACCGTGATCGTCGTCGGCGGCCGTGACACCCTGGAGCCGCGGGTGATCTCCACCGGCCAGCCGGACATCGGCGGCCCCTTCAAGCTGGTCGACCAGACCGGCCAGCCCTTCACCGAGGCGAAGCTCGAGGGGCGCTGGAGCCTTGTGTTCTTCGGCTTCACCTACTGCCCGGACTACTGCCCGGCGACCCTCGGCGCGCTGCGGGCGACGCTGAACCGGCTCGGGCCGACCGGCGACGATATCCAGGTGCTGATGGTCTCGATCGATCCGGGCCGTGACACGCCCGAGGCGCTGGCGGACTACCTGTCCAACGAGGCCTTCCCCGAAGGCACGATCGGCCTGACCGGCACCGAGCAGCAGGTGGCCGAGGCGGCCCGCGTCTACCGCGCCGTCTACGAGCGGGTCGGCGAGGGCGAGTACTACACCATGAACCACACCCTCACGATCTATCTGATGGGGCCCGACGGCCAGTTCCGCGCGGCCCTGTCGCATGACCTCGGCCCCGACCGCATGGCCGAGGTCATCCGCCGCGCGATGGATCGCGGGTAGGCAGGAGATTCTCCTCCCCATGAAATGGAGAGGTGCCTCGCCGCGCAGCGTCGAGACGGAGGGGCGTTCCAGAGGGGCGCGGCCTCGCCCCTCCACCGCCTTCGGCGGTCCCCCTCCCCACGGCGTGGGGAAGAAGGGCGCGTCAGAATCCCCGACGCCAGCTCGCGAGGAGGGCGAAGGTCGGGTCGGCGTCGCGGCGGTGCCCCTCGTCGCGGATCAGGACGGCGCGCAGCGACAGGGCCGAGCCCGGGCCGGTGCGGTGCAGGCTGGACAGGGACAGGTCGATTTGCCGGCCGTCCGGGCTGGCCGACAGGCGGCGCACCGAGAAGGTGACCGGGTCGAAGTACTCCAGCGGCACATCGGCCAGCTCGACCTCGAAGGTCCCGTCCTCGATGCGCAGCGGCTGGGACAGCTCCAGCCGCAGGCTGCGGCAGCCTGGCAGCCATGAGGCGCAGGTCCCGGACAGGCCGACCCGCCAGGTCGAGCCCAGTGCCGGGTCGGCCAGGGTCAGCAGGCCGTCACGGATCTGCGTCCGCGATGCCCCCACTTCGCCCTCCAGGGTCAGGCCGCGCCCGGCCTCAAGCCGCCAGCCGAGCGCGCCGAAGTCGGTCGAGGCGGGCATGGCGAAGTCCGAGGTCGAGGGAAAGTAGCCGCCGAGCGGGCCCAGGCGCTCGTCGAGGCGGCCGGCGGAAAGGCTGAGGGTCAGGTGCTCGTCGGCCTGCCAGGCGAGGCCGGCCCGGCTGTATCGGGCTGCGTCCTCCTCTGCGCGGCGCAGGGGGACCGGGCGGTCGCCGCCGCCGGTCTCGGCGGTCAGGCTGAAACGGCCGAGATCGACCGCGCCGCGAAGGGCGTGGTCGGCCTGGGCGAGGGCGGCGAAGCCGTCGCCAGCCCCGGCGCTGAAGGGGGCTCGGGTGCCGCCCTCGCCCTGCCAGGCCGCGAGGGCCAGGCGACCGCCCGCGATCGTGGCCAGGGCCTCGCGCCGGGTCTCCGAACCGAGCCAAGGGGCGCGGAACGGCGTGTCGCGGCGCAGGGCCTCGCGATCCTCGGGGACCGGGACGGCGGCGGTCAGGGCCAGGCGGGTCCCGAAGGCGGTTTCGCCCGAGACCGTGGCCGTGTGCATCGGCTCCGGCGTCTCGGGCTGGAAGCTGCGGCGGGGGGCGGCCCGCAGCACGCCCCCGAGGTTGACGATGAAAAGGCGGTCGTAGCTGTCGTGGGCCACTGTCGTCAGCGCCTCGCCGCCGCCGGACAGGGCACCCCCGAAGGCACCGCCGACGTGACTGCCCGGAACCTCGGCGACGCGCACGGCGGTTCCGGCGGCCTGGGGCGTCGAGGTCGTTCCGACCGGCTGGAAGGCGCGCTCGATGTCGAGCAGGCCGCGGCCGTAGGTGGTGTCGGTGCCGGCGTCGCCGGCGTCGCGCGCGGTCGTCAGCAGGATGTCCACGGCCTGGCGGCCGGTCAGATTGGGGAAGGCCTGCAGCAGCAGGGCCAGCGCCCCGGCGACATGGGGGGCGGCGAAGGAGGTGCCGCTGACGCGCCAGCAGTTGGTCCCGTCACAGTCGGTGATGACCTGGTCGCCGGGGGCCGAGATGAAGCGGTCGGCGCTGACTCCGGCGCGATTCGTGAAGCTTGAGATGTTGTTGCTGACGTCGTGGGAGCCGACGACGATCACCCCGCCGAGGAAGCGCGGGTCCGAGGCGTAGCGGCCAGGAAAGCCCGGGTTGGCCTCCGCGTCATTGCCCGAGGCGGCGGCGATCACCACCCCGGCCTCGACGGCGCGCAGCAGGGCGGCCTCGAAGGCGGAGCTGAGCGCTCCGTCCCCGCCGAGCGACAGGTTGATCACCTTCGCCCCGTTGGCCACGGCATAGTCGAGGGCGCGGGCCAGGTCGCTGGAGCGGAAGCACGTCGTGCGGTCCGGCTCGCTGCAGTCGCTGATGTCGGCCCGGATCGACAGGATGGTGGAGTTGTAGGCTACTCCGATCGTGCCGAAGCCATTGAACTCGGCGGCGATCACCCCGGCGACCCGGGTCCCGTGCCGGCTGGCCCCCTCCGGCGTGTTGCGGCCGATGACGATGTCGGTGGAGAGCGACGAGATGTTGGCGTCGAGGTCGGCCTGGTTGCGGTCGATGCCAGTGTCGACCACGGCGACGGTGACGCCGGCACCGGTGGCACCCCGGTTCCAGGCGGCGATGGCCCGGCTGTTGCCGATGCCGTAGCTGCGCGTGACCTCTGCCGAGGTCGGCGAAGGGGCCGGGGCCGGCGGCGGCGGTGGCGGGGGGGGCGGTGGTGGGGGGGGAGGAGGCGGCGGGGGAGGCGGGGGCGGCGGGGTGATCACGCCGCCGCCGGGTGCGCCGCCTCCTCCCCCCCCGCCACAGGCGGCGAGCGGCAGGGCGAGGGCGGCCGCGAGCATGGCGGGCATGGCGAACGTGCGCAAGAATCTCATCACTGGGCTCCACCGACCAATCCCGCCGTTCAAGGATCAGCCGCGTCTGATTACTCAATCCTTGAGGTGCGTGGTGAAATGGGCCAGCAGCCGGGCCCAGGCGTCTGGACCGGCCACGGGATCCCAGCCGGCGCGATAGTCGGCGAGGAAGCCGTGCTGCGAGGCCGGATAGACGACGATCTCGCTGCCCGCCGCGCCGGCTCGGCCCAGCGCCGCGCGCATGGCCTCGACCGTGTCCAGCGGGATGCCGCGGTCCTGACCGCCGTAGAGGCCGAGCACCGGGCCCTTGAGGTCGCCGGCGACGTCGACCGGCCAGGGTGCCCCGGCGGCGCGCTGCTCCGGCGTGGCGTCAGCGGCGGGAGCGAGGCGGCCGTACCACGCGACGCCGCTCTTCAGGGCCGCGAACCGGGCCGAGGCCTGCCACACCACCTTGCCGCCCCAGCAGTAGCCGGTGATGCCCACGCGGTCGCTGTCGGCCCAGAGCTGCTGGTCGGTCCAGGCCAGGGTGGCGGCGATGTCGCCCATGACCTGCTCGTAGCCGGCGGCGGCGACGATGCGCTGGATCTCGGCGAAGTCGGTCAGGGGTGCCGGGTCGGCGACGCGCACGAAGAAGGCCGGGGCCACGGCGGCGTAGCCGGCCTTCGCCAGCCGCCGGCAGATGTCCATGATCCAGGCGTGCAGACCGAAGATCTCGGACACGACGATGACCACCGGGAAGGGCCCGTCGCCCTCCGGGCGGGCCACATAGGCCGGCAGGTCGAAGCCGTCCGGGGCGGGGTAAGCCACCTCGCTGATCACCAGTCCCGCGCTGTCGGTGACGATCGGCTGGGCCGCCTGGGCCAGGGCGGCCGGGGCGTAGCCGGCGAAGGCGGCCGCCCCGACCAGGGCCCCGGCGAGGCCGCGGCGGCTGAGGACAGCGTCTTCGGGCGCGGGGCCCTCGGGACGGTGAAGCGTGGGCATGGCGGTCCTTCAGAGATGCGGCGTGCCCGGACCATCGCAGGCTGTCCGGGAGCCGTCGACTCCCATTGATGTGATGCGTCAGCCCGCCCGGCGCAGGGTCAGGTTGAGGCGGCCGCCCCCGGGCAGCAGGCGCGACGAGCCGGGCAGGAGGCGGTCGATCCCGTGACGGCACAGGCGGGCGGGTCCGGACAGCAACAGCACGTCGCCAGAGGCCAGCCGCAGCGACCGGGTCGGGCCGCCCTCGGCGGGGCCGAAGCGGAACAGGGCCGTGTCACCCAGAGACACCGACAGAACCGGCGCGGTCAGGTCGGCCTCGTCCCGGTCCTGGTGCAGCCCCATGCGGGCCCCGGCGTCGTAGAGGTTGACGAGGCAGGCGTCCGGCGGCCGATCCGGGTCGGCATGATTGGCCCACAGGTCCAGCAGGAGGGGCGGGATGGGCGGCCAGGGCCGGCCGGTCGCCGGGTGGGTCTGCTGGTAGCGGTAGCCGCCGGAGCGGTCCGCGACCCAGCCCAGTGGGCCGAGGTTGCTCATCCGGACCGACATCGGCCGCCCGCAGGGGGTCACGGGGCGGTAGGGCGGGGCGGTCCCGAGAGCGACACGCACGGCGTCGCGCAGGGCCGCCTGGGCCGCCGCGTCGAGCCGGCCGGGCCAGAGCTTCAGCCCCGGCAGAGGCTCGAGGGCCGGCCCGGCGGGAGACTCCGTCATCGCCATGCTCCCGGTCGTGCAAACCCTTGCGAGCCCTTGCGGGCCATGTGGCCTTCCCCATATGCGGAGCCAAGCGTTCCGGTGTCGCAGCTGCGAGGCCGGAACGACCACAACAACCCCTGTCGCGTCCGCCGGTTTCCGGCGATCCCCAAGGCGCGGCGCTGTATTTTCACCATGGGGGCGATCAGGCGCGGCGCTCGGATCAGGAGGCCGCCGCATCGCCCGCCGCAAGGAGACGGAAAGCCCGCCATGAGCAAGATCATCGGCATCGACCTTGGCACGACCAACTCGTGCGTGGCCGTGATGGACGGCAAGTCCCCCAAGGTCATCGAGAACGCCGAGGGCGCGCGTACCACCCCGTCTGTGGTCGCCATCCAGGACGGCGGCGACACCCTGGTCGGCCAGCCGGCCAAGCGCCAGGCGGTGACCAATCCATCGAACACTTTCTTCGCCATCAAGCGCCTGATCGGCCGCAATTTCGACGATCCGGTGGTGGCCAAGGACAAGGGCATGGTGCCCTACGAGATCGTCAAGGGCCGGAACGGCGACGCCTGGGTGCGCGCCCACGGCAAGGACTACTCGCCGCAGCAGATCTCGGCCTTCACCCTGACCAAGATGAAGGAGGCTGCCGAGGCCTATCTGGGCGAGAAGGTCACCCAGGCCGTCATCACCGTGCCGGCCTATTTCAACGACGCCCAGCGCCAGGCCACCAAGGATGCCGGCAAGATCGCCGGCCTCGAAGTGCTGCGCATCATCAACGAGCCGACCGCGGCGGCGCTGGCCTATGGCCTCGAGAAGAATGACGGCCAGAAGATCGCCGTCTATGATCTCGGTGGCGGCACCTTCGACGTCTCGATCCTCGAGATCGGCGACGGCGTGTTCGAGGTGAAGTCGACCAACGGCGACACCTTCCTCGGCGGCGAGGACTTCGACCTGCGTCTGGTCGATTACCTGGCCGACGAGTTCAAGAAGGAGCAGGGCGTAGACCTGCGCCAGGACAAGCTGGCCCTGCAGCGCCTGAAGGAAGAGGCAGAGAAGGCCAAGAAGGAACTGTCCTCGACGAGCCAGTACGAGGTCAACCTGCCGTTCATCTCGATGAACGCCTCGGGCCCGCTGCACCTCAACATCAAGCTGTCGCGGGCCAAGCTGGAAGCGCTGGTCGAGGACCTGATCCAGCGCACCATCGAGCCGTGCCAGAAGGCCCTGAAGGACGCCGGTCTGAAGGCCTCGGACATCGACGAGGTGGTGCTGGTCGGCGGCATGACCCGCATGCCAAAGGTGCAGGAGGCAGTGAAGGCCTTCTTCGGCAGGGAGCCGCACAAGGGCGTGAACCCGGACGAGGTCGTGGCGCTGGGCGCAGCGGTCCAGGCCGGGGTGCTGCAGGGCGACGTCAAGGACGTGCTGCTGCTGGACGTGACCCCGCTGACCCTGGGCATCGAGACCCTGGGCGGGGTGTTCACTCCGCTGATCGAGCGCAACACCACCATCCCGACCAAGAAGAGCCAGGTATTCTCGACCGCCGACGACAACCAGTCGGCCGTGACCATCCGGGTCTTTCAGGGCGAGCGGCCGATGGCGGCGGACAACAAGCTGCTGGGCCAGTTCGACCTGATGGGTATTCCGCCGGCCCCGCGCGGCATGCCGCAGATCGAGGTTGCCTTCGACATCGACGCCAACGGCATCGTCAACGTCTCGGCCAAGGACAAGGCGACCAACAAGGAGCAGTCGATCCGCATCCAGGCCAACGGCGGCCTGTCGGACGCCGATATCGAGCGGATGGTCAAGGAAGCCGAGGCCAACGCCGCGGCTGACAAGACCCGCAAGGAGCTGGTCGAGGCCCAGAACGCTGCCGACAGCCTGATCCATTCGACCGAGAAGGCCCTGGCCGAGCACGGCGACAGGATCCCGGCGGACGACAAGGGCGCGATCGAGGCCGCCGTCAGCGACCTGAAGTCCGCCCGTGACGGAAGTGACCCGGAAGCCATCCGGGCCAGGACCTCGACCCTGGCCCAAGCCTCGATGAAGCTCGGCGAGGCCATGTACAAGGCGCAGCAGGGCGACGACGCCGGCGAGGCCCGTCCCGCCGATGACGGCGTGGTCGATGCCGAGTTCGAGGAAGTCGTCGCCGACGACGATCAGAAGAAGAGCGCCTGAACCGGCGGCCCCTGCCCTCGCGTGCTGCGGGGCGAAGGGGCCCGCCCCCTGTCACCATTCTTGCATCCCCGCCTGCGGGCCCCATGTGAGGGGCGTCGCATGTCCCGCGACGTTAGGGCGGGGCGCGCGGGTGGGGGTCATGAGGTCGTAACACCCGATGGCGCAGCGAGACTATTATGAGATCCTGGGCGTCGATCGCTCGGTCGACGAGGCCGAACTGAAGTCCGCCTATCGCAAGCTGGCGATGCAGCATCACCCGGACCGCAACGGCGGCTCCGAGGAGTCGATGGCGCGGTTCAGGGAGATCTCCGAAGCCTATTCGGTATTGTCGGACGCCCAGAAGCGCGCCGCCTACGACCGCTTCGGCCACGCCGGGGTCGGCGGCGGCGGACCGGGCGGAGGGGGCGCGGCATTCCACGACATCAACGACATCTTCTCCCAGGTGTTCGGCGACGCCTTCGGCGACGTGTTCGGCGGTGCGCGCGGCCAGACCCGCAGCGGGCCGCGGCGCGGCTCGGACCTGCGCTACGACCTTGAGGTCACGCTGGAACAAGCCTACCGCGGCGACGAGGTGGAGATCAACTTCCCGGTCACGGCCGCCTGCGACGTCTGCGACGGTTCGGGAGCCAGGGCTGGTACCCGGCCGGTGACCTGCTCCACCTGCGGCGGGGCCGGCCGGGTGCGCAGCGCCAACGGCTTCTTCCAGGTCGAGCGCACCTGTCCCCGCTGCGGTGGGGCCGGGCAGATGATCGCCGACCCTTGCGAGGCCTGTCACGGCCACGGCCAGGTGCGCAAGACGCGCAAGCTGGCCCTGAAGGTGCCGGCCGGGGTCGATGATGGCTCGCGCATCCGCCTGTCGGGCGAGGGCGACGCCGGGGTGCGCGGCGGCCCGCGTGGCGACCTCTATGTGTTCGTCGCAGTGCGGCCACATGAGCTGTTCGAGCGCGATAACCTTGACCTGCTGGTGACGGTGCCGGTGCCGATGACCACGGCGGCGCTGGGCGGGACGATCGAGGCACCCTGCCTGGTGTCCGAGGCCTGCGACGGCCAGTGCCGCGCCGAGGTGCAGGTGCCGGAAGGGGCCCAGACCGGCCGTACCGTGCGCATCAAGGGCAAGGGCATGCCGCACCTGAGCGGCCGCCAGCGCGGCGATCTTGTCGTCGAGCTGTTTGTCGAGACCCCGACCAGCCTGAGCGCCCGGCAGAAGGAGCTGCTGCGGGAGCTTGCCGAGACCTGCGGCGAGGCCCAGAGTCCCCGAAACACCAGCTTCGCCGGCAAGGCCAAGCGCTTCTGGGCCGAGATCATGGGCGGCGACGACGCCTCGAAAGACACTGTCGCGTGACCGGCCTGTTTCATGTCGGCATTTCCGGTGCCCGCGGACGCATGGGCCGCGCCCTCAGCCAGGTTCTGGACGCCCGCGGCGACGTGGTTGTGGCGGCCCGCTTCGACCGCGGCGACCAGCCCGACCTGGCCCTTTGCGATGTGGTGATCGACTTCACGACGCCGGAAGCCTCGGCCGAGCTGGCTGCAGCCTGCGCCGGGCGCGGCGGCCCGGCGCTGGTGATCGGCTCGACCGGCTTCGACGCGACCCAGGAGGCGACCATCGAGGCGGCGGCGACCCGGGTGGCGATCGTGCGGAGCGGCAACTTCTCCCTGGGCGTCAACATCCTGATCGGCCTGGTCGAGAACGCCGCCCAGCGGCTGCCGGCCGAGGCCTGGGACATCGAGATCCAGGAGGCCCACCACCGGCGCAAGGTCGACGCCCCCTCCGGCACGGCCCTTATGCTGGGCGAGGCCGCCGCCGCTGGGCGCGGCGAGGATCTGGCCACCCTGCGCACCCCGGCCCGCGAGGGGTTGGCGGAGCGGGCGACCGGCTCGATCGGCTTTTCGGCCGTCCGCGCCGGCGGCATAGTCGGCGAGCATACGGTGATGTTCGCCTCTGACGATGAGGTGCTGACCCTGTCGCACAGCGCCATCGACCGGTCGCTGTTCGCCAAGGGCGCCGTGGTCGCCGCCGCCTGGGTGCGCAACCGCCACCCGGGTCTCTACGACATGCAGGACGTGCTGGGCTTCCGCCAGGCCTGAACCCCGGTGCAGGACCCCAGGCTCAGCGGCCCGTCGAGCCGAAGCCGCCGGCGCCGCGGGCAGTCTCGTCCAGCGCCTCGGCCTCGACCAGCGCCACCTGCAGCACCGGGGCCACCACCATCTGGGCGATGCGCTCGCCGCGCCGGACCACGAACGGGTCCGATCCATGGTTGATCAGGATCACTCCGACCTCGCCGCGATAGTCGGCGTCGATGGTGCCGGGGCTGTTGAGGCAGGTGACGCCGTGCCTGAGCGCGAGGCCCGAGCGCGGCCGCACCTGGGCCTCGTGGCCGGGGGGCAGGGCGATCTTCAGCCCGGTCGGCACCAGGGCGCGGCCCCCGGGCGCGAGGGTCACCGGGGCGTCCTCCGGCACCGCCGCGCGCAGGTCCATGCCCGCCGAGCCGGCGGTCTCATAGGCCGGCAGCGGCAGGTCGGTGCCATGGGGCAGGCGCTGCAGGCGGACGGCGATCATTCAGGCGTTCCGGTGAAGTGGCGGGCGATGCGGTCAGCGAGGGTCCCGGCGAGGGCGGTCTTCGACTGGCGCGGCCAGCTCTCCTCGCCGGCGGCGGTGATCAGGGTGGCGGCGTTGCCGTCGGCCCCGAACACATCGGCGCTGACATCATTGGCGACGATCCAGTCGCAGCCCTTGCGGCTGAGCTTGCGCCGGGCGTTCCCGATCAAGTCTTCGGTCTCGGCGGCGAACCCGACCACGAGGCCGGGGCGGCGCGGGCCGGCGGCAGACAGGCCGGCGAGGATGTCGGGGTTCTCGGTCAGGGCCAGGGACGGCGGGCCGCCCGGGGCCTTCTTGATCTTGCCGGTGGCGACCTGGTCAGGGCGCCAGTCGGCGACGGCGGCGGTCATGACGGCGACGTCGGCGGGCAGGGCGGCCTGGCAGGCGGCCTGCATCTGCAGCGCCGTCTCGACCCAGACCCGGGCGACGCCAGGCGGGGCATCGAGCGCCACCGGGCCGGACACCAGCGTCACCTCGGCCCCACGCCGGGCGAGGGCGGCGGCGATGGCGTAGCCCTGCTTGCCCGAGGAGCGGTTGGTCAGGCCGCGCACCGGATCGATCGGCTCGAAGGTCGGGCCGGCGGTGACCAGGGCGCGGCGGCCGGCGAGCAGCCGGGCGGCCGGGCCGGCCAGCTCGGCGGCGATGGCGTCGAGGATGGCCGGCGGCTCGGCCATGCGGCCGGGGCCGAACTCGCCGCAGGCCATGTCGCCCTCGTCCGGGCCGACGAAGGCCACACCGGGGCCGGGGAAGGTCGCCAGCCGGGCGACATTGGCCTGCACCGCCGGGTGCAGCCACATGCGCACATTCATGGCCGGGGCCATCAGGACGCGCTTGTCGGTGGCGATCAGGGTGGTCGAGGCGAGGTCGTCGGCAAGACCCCGGGCGGCCTTGGCGATCAGGCCGGCGGTGGCCGGGGCGACCACCACCAGATCGGCCCAGCGCGACAGCTCGATGTGGCCCATGGCGGTCTCCTCGTCCGGCTGGAACAGGCCGATGCGGGGCGGGTGGCCGGTCAGGGCGGCGAGCGACAGGGGGGTGACGAAGCGCGATCCGGCCTCGGTCAGAATGACGCGCGTCTCCGCCCCGGCCCGGTGCAGCAGGCGGATCAGCTCCAGCGTCTTGTAGGCGGCTATGCCCCCGCCGATGACGAGCAGCAGGCGGCGTCCGGTCAGGCCCATGTCCATGCCTCCGATCTAGCGGGCCGCGCCAGCGCCGTCGAGCGGCGGGCCGTCTGACCGGACAGCGAGATGGAACATTGCGCGAACATTCGGAGTGTGGCAGGATCGTGCAGGTTGAAGAGGGAGGCCGGGCATGAAGTATGGGACGGGAACCTTGAGGCGTCTGGCGGCGACAGCCTGTGTCGCGGCGCTGGGGATGACGGCGGGCTGTGACGCCGCCCCCTCCGCGGTGGAGACCCGGCCGCGCGAAGCGGCCGAGGCGGTCGCGGCGGGGGTCGATGCGGCGGCGGCGACCCCGGCCGGCCCGTCGGCGGAGGGGACGGCGGCGGCGGTCCTGACCGCCAACCGGCGCGAGACGGTGGACGAGAAGACCCGCCGGCTGTTCGAGCGCAACGGCGCGGCGTTCGGGGCGGCGACGCCGGAGGCCTATCTGGCGCAGGTAGAAGCCTTCACCCGCCGGCCGCCGGCGGATGTCGAGCGGGTGACCCGGCCTAACGGCGACGTGCTGCTGTACCAGGCCTCGACCAACACCTTCGCGGTGGTCGACGTCGAGGGGGTGCCGCGCACCATGTTCAAGCCCGACGACGGACCGGCATACTGGGCCGAGCAAAAGGCCCGCGCCCCGACCTTCGGCCAGGGCGGAGCGTCGGACGGGCCCGGGGGGGCCTAGACCGAAATCGGTCCGGTCTCAAGCGAGAGCCTGGTTCACGGCCCCGGAGGGACCGCGAGGCGATTCCACCTCAACCGATCAGGCTCTGCAGATCCGTCACCCTCTGGCTTGTCCAGAGGGTCCATGGCGGGCCCACGCGCGGTCGCGCGCGGCTTTCACGTTCCGCCAGAAACATCCGGTGCTCGCGCCGGGCGGATCGACGGACCCCCGGCACCGGCCCGAGGGTGGCGACCCTCTGAAGTCAGACGCGATGTCTCTTCGGGTCTGTCGGGGTCTCTACCAGACCCCCTACTCCGGGGTATCGGTCAACTCGCGCACCATCTCGGCGACGAGACGCTGGCGCGCCGTCGACAGGCGCGGGGCCAGCCGACCGATCTCGATGGTGTGCCGGGTCGAGGGATAGTCGTGGGCATAGGCGTTGCCCTCGCCCTCGGCGAGCCCGGCCCGCGTGTCGGCCAGGCCCTCGAAGAAATAGCCCGGACCGACCCGGAAGAACTGGGCTACCTGCCATAGCTTGGACGCCGAGATGCGGTTCGAGCCCTTCTCGTACTTCTGCACCTGCTGGAAGGTGACGCCGAGGGCCCGGCCCAGGTCAGTCTGGTTGTAGCCGAGCGCGATGCGTTTCTCGGCGACGCGCCTGCCGACGTGCCGGTCCACCGGGTGAGGGCCATCGTCCTCGGATCTCGCCATGGGGTCCTCCTGGGTTTTGCGTCCCCGGCCCTTGTCCCCGCCGCCGAAGGCGACAGTCGTCCGGGTACCCCGGTTATCCTTGGGGCATGACCCCGCTTACGCCTTCGTCTCGGCGTGCTGCAACTACGGGGTATCCCCTATGTCGCGCGCGTGTCGGGGATCAGACCACCGGCGGGGCGCGACGCCGTCCTCGCGCGGCCACAGACCGCAGGCGCTGGCGGGCGGCGCGGCCCGGCTCCCCGGTCGCGAGAGGGGCCAGAGCTGCCAGCAGCAGGGGCAGCCACAGCCAGTCGCCGAAGCGGCTGAAGGGGGTGGCTGCGGCCGGCAGGGGCAGACGGGCGTCGATCACCCCGCTCTCGCCGGAATCGAGGCGGGCACCCGGAACCACCCGGCCCCAGGGGTCGATCACCGCCGACACGCCGGTGGGCGTGGACCGGACGATCGGCAAGCCGGTCTCGATGGCCCGGAAGCTGGCGAGGTTAAGGTGCTGCAGCGGCCCCGAGGAGCGGCCGAACCAGGCGTCGTTGGAGACATTGACGATCCAGGCCGGCCGGGCTCCGCCGCCCGGGGTAAAGCCGGGATAGAGGCTCTCGTAGCAGATCAGCGGCTGCACCGGCGCGACGCCGGGAAAGGTGATCGGGGCCGGGCGCGGACCGGGGGTGAAGTCGGCCGGGACATGCACCAGGCTGCGCACGCCCAGCCGGCTCATCAGATCGCCCAGCGGCAGGTACTCGCCGAACGGCACCAGCCGGTACTTGTCGTAGACGGCGGCGATGCGCAGGCCATCCGCGCCTTCGTCCTGCAGGGCGAACAGGGCGTTATGGTAGCGCATCTGGCCGTCGGGGCCTGCGGCCCCGCGGCCGAGGCCGAGCAGCAGGGTCTGGCCCGGCTGAAGGGCGCGGGCCATGGCCTCGGCCTCCGGGGCACCCGGGGCGAACACGTCGTTGGCCAGCGCCGGTAGCGAGCCCTCGGGCCAGATCACCACATCGGGGGTGGCGGTCCCGGGCCGGGCGGTCAGGTTGATGTAGCGCCGGACGATGCCCTCATAGGCCTCGGGCGTCCATTTGGTCTCCTGCCGGACGTCGGCCTGGACGATGCGCAGCAGAGTCTCGCCGGGCTGGACCACGGCGTGGTTGAGCCGCCAGGCACCCGCCAGCCACAGGCCCGCCAGCAGGGCGACGCCGGCCAGGGCGATCCCGGCGCGAGCCTTGCGCGGCCCCGGCCGCAGCAGGGCAAGCGGGGCGTGCAGGCCGATCAGGGTGACGAGCGACAGGCCATAGACCCCGACCACGGCCGCGGTCTGGGACATGGGCGAGCCGGCGGCCCAGGTCGCGCCGACGGGATTCCACGGGAAGCCGGTCAGGACATGGCCGCGCAGCCACTCGAACAGGACGAACAGGCCCGGGAAGACCAGCACCCGGCCGAGGCCAGCCGGGGCGAGCCGACGGTAGAGGGCGAGGGGCGTGGCCCAGAACAGGGCCACCCCGGCCGGCAGCAGGGCGGCGGCGAAGGGTGCCATCCAGGCCTGGGCCGGATTGACCAGGAAGGCCTCGGCCACCCACCAGCAGCTGATCAGGAAGTAGCTGAATCCGGCCAGCCAGCCGAGGCGGAAGGCGCTGCCGGAGGAGGGGGCGCGGTCGGCCAGCAGGACGAGGGCGGCATAGCCCAGCAGGCCCGGCAGGAGGCTGAAGGGCGGATGGGCGAGGGCGGCCAGCGCCCCGCAGCCAAGCGCCGCCGTGCCCCGGGAGAGGGCGGCCGGGGTGGGCAGGCGGAGCCGGTGGTCGTTCATGCCGCGCGCTCCGCCGCATAGGGGTCGGCGACGCCGAGTCCGGCGAGAATCGTCCGCTCCTCGGCCTCCATGGCCTCGGCCCCGGCCTCGTTCAGATGGTCGCGGCCCAGCAGGTGCAGCACACCGTGCACCACGAGATGGGTCAGGTGGTCGGCGAGGCTCTTGCCCTGGGCCTCCGCTTCGGCGACGCAGACGCCAAAGGCCAGTGACAGGTCGCCGAGCGGCGTGGGCGCGCCCGGCGGGACCACGGCCGGGGCGGCCGGGAAGGACAGGACATTGGTCGAACCCCCACGCTGGCGGAAGCGGGCGTTGAGCCCAGCCTGGGCGGCATCGTCGGTCAGCAGCACCACCACCTCGCCGCTCGCCCCGGCAGCGGTCAGGGCCGCGGCTGCGGCTCGTCCGACCAGGGCCTCGACGTCCGGCAGGGCGTCTGTCCAGGCGTCGGCCTCGATCTCGACGGCGATGCTGGCGGGGGCGATCATGGCTGGGCCCCGCCGCGGGCTTGGGCGGCGTCGCTGTCGTAGGCGCGCACGATCCGCTCGACGAGGGCGTGCCGGACCACGTCGCGGGCCTCGAAGGTCATGATGCCGACGCCCTTCACGTCCCTGAGCAGGGTGAGGGCATGGGCCAGGCCGGAGTCGCGGGCGTTGAGCAGATCGACCTGGCTGGGGTCGCCGGTGACTACCATACGGGCCCCCTCGCCGAGGCGGGTCAGCACCATCTTCATCTGCAGCCGGGTCAGGTTCTGGGCCTCGTCGGCGATGATGAAGGCGTGGCTGAGGGTGCGACCACGCATGAAGGCGATCGGCGCCGCCTCGATCTCGCCCCTGTCGCGGCGGCGGCGCACGTCGTCGGGACCGAGGATGTCGTTCAGCGCCTCCCAGATGGGGGCCAGATAGGGATCGACCTTCTCGTTGAGGTCGCCGGGCAGGAAGCCGAGTCGTTCACCGGCCTCGACCGCCGGGCGGGTGATGACCAGCCGGTCGACCTCGCCGCGGCGCAGCAGGGACGCGCCCCAGGCGGCCGCCAGAAAGGTCTTGCCGGTGCCGGCCGGGCCGACGCCGAAGGTCAGCTCGCACGCGGCGAGGGCCTCGAGATAGCGGGCCTGGGCGGGCGTCTTGGGGGCGATCGGACCGCGCCGGCCGACCGGCAGGGCCACACCGGTGCGGGACCTGGCCTCGCCACCGCCGATCGCGGCGGCGACCGCGGCGCGCACATCGGCCTCGTCCAGGTCTCCGCCGCCGCCGGCGCGCTCCGCCAGGTCCTCGATGACGCGGCGCGCCTGGGCCCGGTCGCGGGCCGAGCCGTTGATCGCCACCCCGCCGCCGGGGGCCTCGATCAGCACCTTGAAGGCGTCCTCGATCAGGGCGACGTGGCGGCTGCCTGGGCCGATCACGGCCCGCAGGGCGAGGTCGTCGAGGGGCAGGAACTCGGAACTGCGCGCCATTATGCCGGGGTCGCCCCTACCGCTCGGGACGCGGTCGCTCGCTGCCTGAGGGGCGGCATCGCGTCTTCTGTGGCCACAGGCAGTCGCCCGGTCAGGCTGTTCTGCTGGCCGGAGACGATCTCGACCTCGACGATGCGGCCGATCAGGTGGTCGGCGTCGTCGACATGGACCGACTGCAGGAAGGGCGAACGGCCGATGGCCTGGCGGCTGTGACGGCCGCGCTTCTCGAACAGTACCGGCAGCGTCCTGCCGGCCTGGGCGGCGTTGAAGGCCACCTGCTGGTTCGTCAGCAGGGCCTGAAGCGCGTGCAGCCGGGAGCGGGCGACCTCGTCCGGGACGGGCGCGGCCATCGTTGCTGCCGGGGTGCCGGGGCGCGGCGAATAGAGGAAGGAGAAGGACGAGGCGTAGCCGACGCGCCGGACCAGATCGAGGGTGTCCTCGAAGTCGCGGTCAGTCTCGCCGGGGAAGCCGACGATGAAGTCGCTGGACAGGGCCAGGTCCGGCCGCGCCTCGCGGATGCGGTCGATCAGGTCGAGATAGGCCTGCCGCCCGTGCCTGCGGTTCATCAGCCGCAGAATGCGATCCGACCCGGACTGCACCGGCAGGTGCAGATACGGCATCAGCTGCTGCAGGTCGCGGTGCGCGGCGATGAGATCGTCGCTGAAGTCGTTGGGGTGGCTGGTAGTGTAGCGGATGCGGTCGAGGCCGGGGATCTCCGCCAGGGCCGCGGCGAGATGCGCCAGGCTGGACCGCCGCCCGTCCGGGCCCTCGCCGTTGTAGGCGTTGACGTTCTGGCCCAGCAGGGTGATCTCGCGGACGCCGCGCGCGGCCAGGTCGCGGGCCTCGGCCAGCACCGCCGCGACCGGCCGCGACCACTCGGCACCGCGGGTGTAGGGCACGACGCAGAAGGTGCAGAACTTGTCGCAGCCCTCCTGCACCGTGAGGAAGGCGGTGACGCCCTCGACGGCGCGGCCTGTGGGCAGGGCGTCGAACTTGTCCTCGGGGGCGAAGTCGGCCGCGATGCGCTCGCCGCGGGCGCGGGCGGTGCGGGTCAGCAGCTCGGGCAGCTGGTGATAGGCCTGGGGCCCGACCACCAGATCCACCGCCGGCTGGCGGCGCATGATCTCCTCGCCCTCGGCCTGGGCGACGCAGCCGGCCACGGCGATGGTCAGGCCGCCGTCCTTCGCCTCCTTGAGCTGACGCAGCTTGCCCAGCTCGGAATAGACCTTCTCGGCCGCCTTCTCGCGGATGTGGCAGGTGTTGAGGATGACGAAGTCCGCCTCCTCGACCACGTCGGTCGGGGCGTAGCCGAGCGGCCGCAGGACATCGGCCATGCGCTCGGAGTCATAGACGTTCATCTGACAGCCATAGGTCTTGATGAACAGGCGCTTCGGCGCGCTCGTTCCCGTGGCCGTCGTGGGCGTGTCGGTCATGCAGGCCTCATAGCCCGAAAGCGGGCTCGACGGCCACCGTTCAGGACGCGGTGGAGGCGCGCTGGTGGTGGCGCTTGTAGACCAGCCCCTCGCGATCCTCGGGTGAGGCACCGGGGATCGGCTTGCCATAGAGTTCAAGCTTGTGGCCGACCAGCTCGAAGCCGAGGCGCCGGGCGATCTCGGACTTCAGCTTCTCGATCTCGGCGTCGAAGAACTCGATGACGTCGCCGCTTCGCGTGTCGATCAGGTGGTCATGGTGGTCGTCGCCGGCCTCTTCATAGCGGCTGCGGCCGTCGCCGAAGTCGTGCTTGTCGACGACGCCGGCCTCCTCGAACAGGCGCACGGTGCGGTAGACGGTCGCGATCGAGATATGCGGGTCGATGGCCGAGGCGCGGTGGTACAGCTCCTCCACGTCCGGGTGGTCCTTGGCCTGGGACAGCACGCGGGCGATCACGCGCCGCTGCTCCGTCATGCGCATGCCGCGTTCGACGCAGAGTTTCTCGATCCGTTCCATGGCGGGGAAAATAGGCGCTAGCGGCGCGTCAGGGAAGCGTCCGATCGCGGTTCAGATCGCCATTCCGTCAGGGGCCGCCAGATCGCGCGCCAGGACGAGGGCGTCGACCGCGCCGGCGGGCCGGCCGTAGTAGCCGGGGCGGCGGCCGACGGACGCGAAACCGGCCCCGGCGTACAGGGCCCGCGCGGCGGCATTGTCCTCGGCCACCTCAAGGAACAAGCGGGTCGCGCCCTCGGCGGCGAGGGCGGCCGCGGCGGTCTCGACGAGCCGGCGACCGAGGCCGCGGCGACGGGCGGCCGGGCAGACCGCGAGCGTCAGGATCTCGGCCTCGTCCGCGGCGAGGCGGGTCAGGATGAAGCCGTCGGCGGCCACCTCCAGCCGGGCCTCCGGCAGGGACAGCAGGGCGACGAAGGCGCTGACCGGCCAGGGGTCGTTGAAGGCGCGGGCGTGCATCGCCGCGAGAGCGGCCGCCAGCTCCGGCGTCGGGTTGTCGGCACCTGTCATGAGGGCTCCCGCGTCGGGCGCGGCTGACCCGGCAGCCGGCTGGGCGGTGTGGCGTCGGGCGCGCGCAGATACAGTGGCCGGGCCGGCTGGTCGGCGCGGCGGGCGGCGGCGACGAGGCCGGCGGGCGCGGGGGCGGCGAGGGCTTGGATCGCGGCGGCCGGACAGGCCCCGGCCAGCAGGGGGGCACCGGAGCCGACGAGGGCGGCGGGGCCGAGGGTGCGGGCGAGGTCGAGGGCGGCCTCGAGGGTCAGGGCTTCGGGCGCGCCCGACGGCCGACCGCCGGCGAAGGCCTGGGCGTAGACCTCGCCGCGGCGGGCGTCGATGGCTGCCAGCACCGGAAGGCCCGCCGAGGCGTCCCCCGGACTGTCGACGCTGCCGGCGAGAGCCGCCAGGGTGGTGATGCCGAGCACCGGCCGGTCCAGCGCAGCCCCGAGGCCGAGGGCGAAGGCGAGGCCGACGCGCAGGCCGGTGAAGGAGCCGGGGCCGACGGTGACGGTGATGCGGCCCAGCCCGTCGAAGCCGCCGGCCTCGGCAGCCACATCGCGGACCAGCTCGCCCAGTCGCTCCTGGTGACCCCTGGCCATCAGCTCGTGGCGCGAGGCGAGGATCGTCCCGTGCTCGAACAGGGCGACCGACAGGCCGCCGAGGGCGGTGTCGATGACCAGACCCCGCATCAAAGGTGCCTCAGGCGGAAGCGGTGGGGGTGGGGCGTGTCGGAGCCGCCAGGGCCTCGGCCAGATGAGCAAGGGCGCGGCGCGTGGCGCGGGCGGGGATTCGGGCGAAGCCGGCGGCCAGGCGCCGGCCCTCCGGCGTCTCCAGCAAGGCCGGCATGGGCGTCGTGGCCGACGGCGCGGCGGCCTGGTCCGGGAAGAAGGCACCGACCGGCGCGCCGAGCGCCTGTGCCAGGTGGTGCAACCGCGAGGCGGAGATGCGGTTGGCCCCGCTCTCGTACTTCTGCAGCTGCTGGAAGCTGACGCCAATGCGCCCGGCCAGGGCGGCCTGGGACAGGCCCAGCGCCTGTCGCCGCGCCGAGATGCGTGCCCCGACGTAGCCGTCGAGACCCGGATCGGGGCGGCGGGCACCGGGGGGGCGCAGGGCGGAGCGGGTCATGGCCGGGGCTTGCAGATCGAAGGGAGCCGCAGCATGCCTCGCGCACGCTCGATGTGCAACCAAAAGATTTCATCAACCCGGCGGGCTCACGGCTCGATCCGGGCCACAATCGCATGCAGGCCGCGCAGCCGGGCGCGGGGCAGGCGCTCGACCGAGTCCAGCCCGGCGGCACCGCGCAGGACCACCGCCTCGGTGTCGCCGCTATCGTAAAGCCGCACCAAGGTCTGGCCGTCATCGGTCTCCACCACGCAGCCCTGCGCCGCTCGAGGCCAGCGCCCGGGCGCATACTCGACGATCACCCCGGTCAGGGCCCAGGGCGCGAGGCGGTCGTCGTCGATCCGGAGGCGGCGCATACCTGTGGGCCCGGCCCCCTCGAACGGTCGGCCCGGCGATTCCACGCCGGGATTACCCCCGCCGGCGGCCGGGCCCTGGCCGGCGGCGGTGAGCAGGGCCTCGCGGGTCAGGCCGAGGGCCCCGGTCATGCGGTCCTGGACGTCGGGCCGGAACAGCCCTGGCCGGCGCCCTGCCTCATACAGACCCCAGGCCTGGCTGGTCATGCCGATGGCGTCGCCAGCGTCGGCCTGGCTTAGCCCCCGGTTACGCCGCAGCGCGGCCAGGGCGTTAGCCAGCCGCATGATTTCACTTGCTTTTTCGCGGTCAAATCGGGCCATCCCGGCAACAATGGCAAAGCCTGCGTACGGTCGCCAGCGAAAAGGTTCTTGACCGGGGTTCAGAGCGTCTGCTCGACCCGCTGCACCTCGGGGACATAGTGGCGCATCATCTGCTCGACCCCGGCCTTGAGCGTGGCCGAGGACGAGGGGCAGCCGGCGCACGCACCGCGCATGCGCAGATACAGAACGCCCTCGGCCTCGTCGAAGCGGTCGAACAGGATGTCGCCGCCGTCCTGCGCCACGGCCGGGCGCACGCGGCTGTCGAGCAGGGCCTTGATCTCGGCCACGATCTCGTTGTCGTCCGCGGCGTGGCCCTCGATGCCGCTGCTGTCGCGGGTGAGCGGTGCGCCGGACACGAAATGATCCATCAGGGCCGCCAGCAGCGGTGCCTTCATGCCGCTCCAGTCCGGGCCGTCGGCCGCGCGGGTGACCGAGACGTGGTCGGCACCGAAGAAGACGGACGCCACCCCCTCGACCTCGAACAGGGCCTCGGCCAGGGGCGAGGCGGCGGCCGCCTCGATGTCGCGGTAGTCGAGCGACCCGTCCAAGGCCACGGCGCGGCCGGGCAAGAACTTCAGGACGTTCGGATTCGGCGTCGGTTCGGTCTGGATGAACATGGCCCACAGATGCCCTCGCCCCGCCCCGGCTGCAAGGCGTCGCGGAGTCTCAGGTCACCGGCTCCGGCGGGAAGGCGCGCCACCAGCCGGTGATCGACAGGCGCGGTGCCCCGGCGAAGGGCGACACCATGCTGACGGCATGGGGCTGGGGCACACGGAACAGGTTCAGGGTGTTGAAGCCAGGGGTCAGGGTCTCGGTGACATCGCCCTCGTCGTCGAGGAACTGCAGCAGCCCGCCCCACTCGACGCGCCAGCGCGGACAAAGGTTGAGTACATAGGCGTAGAGCCGCCCGGCGCGGTCCAGCTGGTCCGAATGGCGGTTGAGGAAGTGGCCGGGCAGGAAGCGGGTGGCCTGGGCATCGACATAGGCGATGCGGTCGTCCCCGGTCAGGGCGCGGGCGAAGGCCACGAATTCCGGGCTGTTGAAGCGCCGGTGCAGGTCAGCCAGAAGCGCCGGGGCAGCCGGCGAGGCCTGGCCGCCGACGTCGATGCGCCAGCGGTCGAAGATGAACTGGAAGCCGTCGCGGGCCTCGGCGTGCACCCTTGACATGATGCGGATCTGCTCCTCGATCGGCTGGGCCTCGAACAGAGCGACCGGAACCTCGACGTCGCCGGGGGTCTCGATGGCACGTTGCCAGTCGACCGGACCATGGTCGAGCAGGGCGTGCAGGGCCGTGGCCTCTGCCGCCGGCAGCAGATCCGCCACCCGGGTGCGGCCAGTACCGACCAGCCGCCCGACGGCGGCGGCGGGCGGGATCACGGCGCGACCCGGACCACGACCTTGCCCATCACGTCGCGGGCGGACAGGGCGGCGATGGCCTCGCCCGCCTGTTCCAGCGGGAAGGTGCGGCTTATGCGCGGGCGGATCTTGCCCTCGCCGTAAAGCGCGAAAAGCTCGGCCATGTCCTCTGCGTGGGCGGCCGGGTCGCGCAACACGGCGGCACCCCAGAACACGCCGATGACGCTGACCGACTTGAGCAGGGTCAGGTTGAGCGGCAGGGACGGGATGCCGGCCGGGAAGCCGACCACCAGATAGCGGCCGTTCCAGTCCATGGTGCGCAGGGCCGGGTCAGCGTAGTCGCCGCCGACCGCGTCATAGACCACATCTGCGCCGTCGCGGCCGCAGGCCAGCTTGAGCTCGCCGGACAGGGCCTTCTGGGCTGCCTTGTCCATCGGGCCGGGGGGATAGATCAGGCCGTTGTCGGCCCCCAGCTCCAGCGCGAACTCGACCTTGGCCTTGGTCGAGGCGGCGGCCACCACATGGGCCCCCATGGCCTTGCCCAGCTCGACCGCGGCGGCCCCCACGCCGCCTGCGGCACCCAGCACCAGCAGCCGCTCGCCCGGCTGCAGGTGCGCCCGGCGCTTCAGGGCATAGTAGCTGGTGCCATAGGTCATGACGAAGGCGGCGGCTTCCTCGAAGCTCATGGCCTCGGGTATCTTCAGCACGCTGGCCGCGGGCACGGCGAGCCGCTCGGCCAGGGCACCCCAGCCGGGCACGGCGATGACCCGGTCGCCCTTGAACAGGCCATTGACCCCCTCGCCCACGGCCTCGATCACCCCCGCCGCCTCGCCGCCCGGGGAGAAGGGGCGCTCGGGCCGGAACTGGTACTTGTCCTCGATGACCAGGGTGTCGGGGAAGTTGATGCCGACGGCGCGGACATCGATCACCACCTGGCCGGGGCCCGGCGTCGGGTCCGGAATCTCCTCGACGACCAGGGTTTCGGGGCCGCCGGGGGTCTTGGACAGGACTGCGCGCATGGGGGGTCTCGCTTCGGGGGTTTGCAGGCCGGGCGATGGCGCCCGGGTCGGGGCGACGCTAATCAGCGGCAGGGCCCGTGAAAAGAGGCCCGGTCAATCGCCCAGGAGCCATGATGTCCCGTTTCGCCCTGATTCTCCACGGCGGTGCCGGTGCCCGCCGCAGCCGCGACTACGCCGCAGAGATCGTGCACATGCGCGAGGTGGTCGAGGCGATGCGACCGCAGCTGGCCGACGGTGCGGCGGCGCTGGACGTGGCGGTGGAGGCGGTCGAGCGGCTGGAGGCCTCGGGCCTTTATGTTGCCGGGCGCGGAGCCTCGCCCAACACCGCCGGAATCTATGAGTTGGACGCCGCCCTGATGGACGGGGCCACGGGCCGGGCCGGGGCGGTGGCTGCCCTGGTGGGTTTCAGGAGCCCGGTCCGCGCCGCCCGGGCGGTGATGGACCGCACCCCGCATGTGCTGCTGGCCGGGGAGGGCGCGGCCCGCTTCGCCGAGGGGGCGGGGCTGGCACCGGTCGGCGATCCGGAGGCCTGGTTCACCCGGGCCGGTCAGGGCGAGGATAACCATCCGCCGGGGGTCACCGCCGGGGCGCTGCAGCACGGCACGGTCGGCTGCTGCGTGCTGGACCGTGACGGCCGGCTGGCGGCGGCCACCTCCACCGGCGGGGTGTTCGGCAAGCTCCCGGGGCGGGTCGGGGATACGCCGCTGGTGGCGGCCGGGACCTGGGCCGACGGCCGCGTCGCCGTCTCCTGCACCGGCCAGGGCGAGTTTTTCATCCGCACCGCCGCCGCCGCCCGCCTCGGTTTCGAGGTCGAGTCCGGCCGGCCGCTGGGCGAGGCCGCGCGCGGGGTGATCGACCGCATCGGCGCGATGGGCGGTGACGGCGGCCTGATCGCGCTCGACCGCGACGGCAATCGCGCCGACCCGTTCAACAGCCAGGGCATGAAGCGCGCCTGGCTGTCGGCGGACGGCGAGGTGTCGGTCAGGGTGTTCGAGGGTTAGGGGGGGTAGGGGTAGGGATGATGGCGCGCGGCCCCGCCCCTCCACCGCTTCGCGGTCCCCCTCCCCACTGGCGTGGGGAGGAAAGGCCCTACCTCCTACCCCTGCCGACGACCGCCTACGTCGACAGGCATACGACCTGGGCCACGCGCAGTTCGCGGCGCAGGTCGTCGGCGACGAGGCCGTAGTTGTCGATGGTCACGGCGCGGCCGGTAACCGGTTCGTCCGGGCGCTGCTCGCCGCGGATGGCCAGCACAAGGGTGTCCGGGGCGGTGGTGTAGACCCGGCCGCGGCGCGGGGCCTCGGCCAGAGTGATGGCCACCATCCGGCCCTGCCGGTCCAGGGTGGGAGCGCCCGACAGGCCGCCGAGGGTGCCGCGAAGGCCTTCGGTCCGACCGACCTCGGCCCAGGCCAGCACCGGCTCGTCGCGCGCGCCGCGGCCGCGCACCTTCAGGGTCTCGCGGCCCAGAAGCCGGGTGGTGACCTCGCCGGGTCGGCCCTGTGGATAGCCCGGATGGAAGCCGCGCTGGCCCTCGCGCAGGGGTATGGAGGCCGCCACCGGCAGGGCAGGCGGGCCGCCCTGGGTGATCAGCAGGGCGATGTCGGCGCGCGGGGCGAGGCGCACGTCAGCGGCGATGGCGCGCCCGCCGCCGACTACCAGCGCCGGCTGGCGGCAGCCTTCGACCACATGGCGGGCGGTCAGCCAGCGGCCGTCGGAGGCGATCGAGAAGGCCGTACCCGACGAGGGCTGGAACGGCGTGTCCGGGGCGTCGACGATGACGGTCGGGTCGAACGGGGTGACGGGGCCGAGCAGCGCCCCTTCCAGCTCGTCCGGCGGCGGCGGGGCGGGCGGGGCGGCGGCGCGTTCACGGCTGAGGGAAGCCCCGAGCACGGCCAGGGCCACCAGAGTGTAGATCAGCCAGTCGGGCAGGCGCACTGCGGCGCCTCAACCGCTGAAGGCGGCGGCGAGGATGACGGCGCTGGCCAGCTTGGCGGACACCAGCAGCACCGCCGCCGACACCTCGCCCTCCTGGATGCGCTGGGGCAGGCCGCTCAGCACGGCGTCGACGATGCGGAACACCAGCAACTGGATCACCAGGGCGGCCAGGCCCCACAGGGTGATCTCCAGCAGCGAGGTCGAGGCCGACATGGAGACCGCCAGCGGGATGGCGAGGCCGACCAGCACTCCGCCGAAGGCCACGGCCGCGGCCGAGTTGCCGTGGCGGATGAGCTCGATCTCCTTCCAGGGCGTCAGCAGGGCGTAGATCGTTGCCCCCACGAACAGCAGGGCGGAGGTCACCGCTGCGTGCAGCAGGGTGGTGGGGAAGCCCGCGGCGAACGCCTGGACTTCCGGTGACGACAGGCTGGGCAGCGAGAGGATGTCCATCACAGCGTCGGGGGTGCGGGAGCCGAGAACTGACGCTTGCCTCATTCCCGCCCGGGACCGCAAGCGCGGCCGGGGCACAGTCTGTGACGAAACGTTACGCTCCCCGGCCGTCGGCTCAGTTGGCGGCCCCGTCGCGCGATGCCACCAGGGCCGAGATGTTGACGTCGGAGCCGACCACGCAGGTCTCGGCGTCGAGCGGGCAGATGCCCAGGGTGCGCTCGACCTCGCGCAGCCGCACCACCTCCGGATTGGAGCGAATCGACTCGGCCAGCAGGCGGTTGGCCTCGGCCGCGCCGCGGGCCTGGGCGATGCGGGCCTCGGCGTTGGCGCGCTCGAGGTTGACCCGCTCCAGCGCCGCCCGGGTATTCTGCTCGGCGGTGGTTCGTGACTGGATCGCGGCCACCACGGCCTCCGGATAACGGATCGAGCCGACCCACTCCATGCGGATGATGTCGAGGCCCTGCGGGCCCCACTCGCGCTGCAGGGCCTGCATGGCCTGCGCCAGCACGATCTGGCGGCCCGGGCCGATCAGCTGGCCGGGGCAGTCGGCGGCGTCGGGCACGCCCGGCTGGGCCGGCGCGCCAGCCGGAACGGGGACCTCGGCCTGTTCGGCGTTGCAGGCGACCGGCAGCTTCTCGGTCTCGCGGGCGATGGCGGCGCGCACCGAGGTGCGCAGCGGCCCGTCGATGAAGACGTCGAACTCCTGCCGCCAGGTGGCGAACAGGTCGGCGGCCTTGTCCTCGCGAACCTTGAAGGTCAGGGCGACGTCGGCGGTCATCGGCAGGCCCAGCACGTCGGAGAAGGCGATCTCCTCGTTCTCGCCGCCATCGGCGTTGGGCTCGCGGGTGTAGCTGTAGGTGCGCTGCAGGGTCGGATAGGTGCGGATCTTCTCGCCGATGCCTTCCCAGTGGAAGCCCGGCCCGAGTTCATTGGGCTGGACCCCCGGGTTGGCCCCGAACTTGGTGGTCTTGATGCCCATGTAGCCGCTCTCGACCGTGACGCTGCACGAGTTCACGCTGAGGCCGCCGACGATCATCACGGCGATGGCCGCCACCGCCACGGCGGTGATGCGCCGCGCGTCGGTCGGGCCCATCCCGCCGCCGCCGCTCCCGCCGCCGTTGCCGAAGGGCGTCTGCAGGTTGCCGAACCCGTTCATCTTGTTTCTCCCCGGGCGGCCCGCGCCGCCCATTTCCACAACAGCGCCGCGAGGGCGGCGAGCAGCAGGGCCCCGGCCACGCCGGCGGCGATGGCCGGCGGCAGGCTGCCGCTGATGCGCGCGGACAGGACCATGGGCACGAGGCCGCGGAACAGGATCAGGAAGCCGATCACCAGACCGGCGACGCCGGCGGCGATGCCCAGACCGACCTTGAGATCCCGCGTCACGCCGACTCCCTCACTGTCCCTCGACGGTGCGGTGCTGCGGTGTCGCGTACAAGGGAAATCGGCGGGGGTGCGACACCCGGTGCTGCGGGGTCGGACCGGCGGCCGAGGTCATGACCCTGAAAGCCCGTCACCCCAGGGACGAGCCCGAGGGTGACGACACTCCCGAAACTGCCAAGTCGTGGCACGTTGAAGGGCTTTGCGCCCGCCCCGGCGGCTTGATCAGGCCGGTCCTCAAGGTAGAAGAGCACGACAGCCGAGGCGCTCTGAAAGACCGACCCGGGGCCGCTTTCCGAGACGTGGGCTTCAGGAAGCGAGCCTCGAATAGCCGCCTCCTGCCGCCTGAGCAGGGTGATTTCGGTTGCCGGCCCGGGTCCGGACGTTCACGTTCACCGCATTGAACGTCCAGTTCCCCGACACGCCGCCATTCTTGATTTCGGGATCGCGCACCGATCGTGCTCATGACTGCGGGCAGGGTGGTTCCGGACGGCTGCTCCTGAGCGCGAAAGGGGGGGTGCGACCATTCGTTCGTTTGCCTGCAGGCCATTTACCGAGATCGGCATCCGGGCTTTCGATTGACCCGATGATCGCCTCTGTGAGCGCATGTCTTGCGATTGAACAGCACAACGGCATGACATGCAGACCGGTGCCTCGTCGGTGACCCTGAGGTGCCCATACCAGGTTCATACACCTTCGCCATGACGACCGACCCCGCCGCTGAAGCGGCTTGCGCCAGACATTGTTTCACCGCTCCTGATCGTGTGAAGCCCCAGCCGAACTTCGTTGGCCACGGCCGCGTCAAAATCGAGGCCCCACTGCTCATCGGCTGACATGCGATCATTGCGCATGGCGGTTTGCGGAAACTCGGACAGTTTCGCCGCAAGCGCCAAGGCCGCCGTCAGAGCCTCACCATCCGGAACGACCCTGCTGACGAGTCCGATCGACAGGGCTTCATCCATGGCCACCGGCCGACCCGTCAGTATCAGGTCCAGGGCCCGTCCATGGCCGATCAATCGTGGCAAGCGGATCGTTCCCAGATCGACCAGCGGAACGCCAAAGCGCCGGTTGAAAATGCCCATCACGGCGGAGGCGCCAGCCACGCGCAAATCGCACCAGAGCGCCAACTCCATTCCGCCGGCAACGGCATGACCCTCAATCGCAGCGATCACCGGCTTGCCCAGCCGCAGCCGCGTTGGCCCCATCGGCGCAAAATCGCCATCTGGGTCGACCGGTTTGCGCTCGCCCGCGGCCAACGCCTGCAGATCAGCACCGGCGCAGAAGGCTCCACCCGCGCCCGTCAAGATCGCAACGTCTGCGCCATCGTCCTGATCAAAATCCTTGAATGCCTTGATGAGCGCCCGGGCCGTTTCCAGATCAACGGCATTGCGCCGGTCGGGTCGTTCGATGGTTATGATCTCTACTCGATCAATGTTTCGCGATGAAATCGTGCTGCTCATGTGTCATGTCCGATTGTGAGGGCAGGTTTCGCTTCGACGACGATTTCCACGCTTGAGACGATGGTCCTGCTCGATTGGCGCGGATATCGGCTGCATGTCGGGCGGTGAATGCGCCGCTATCGAGCAGATCGAGGATCGACAGCGCGCCGCCGTGTGATCCCCCTGATCCCGCGCCAGTCACACGAAAACGGATCCACCAGACAGGCGATGGTCTGTCGGCATTGAACGCTGCACGGAGGGCTGCCCGGATGCTGCTGAAGACCTCCTTGCGGTCCGTGTCCGGCATGGCCATGCGACGCCTCGTGCAACCGCGTGCAGGCACAACAGGCAAAGGCGGCGCTGACCAGGATCGTCAACCAAAGCGCCATGGAGCCCGTTGCTTCCAGGATACCGACTGTCCAGCAGGCACCCGGCAGCGCTACCGTCAGCGCGATCGTTGGCCAAGCGAGCAACGCCCCCGGATTCTGCATGAATGTCAATGTCTTCTGGTCAAGGGTGGCCGCAGGCATCCGGGCGACCGTCGATCTTGTGTCGCCGCAAGCCATCCCGGATGGAACGCCCGGACATCACCGACCTTTGAACTCCGCCGGGCGGCGGTGCATGAAGGCCATGGCACCTTCCATCGCATCTGCAGTCTGCATCAGGGCCATTTGGTTGGGAACAAGCTGATCCACCCCGGCCCTGGCATTGATCATGACCGCATCCCACGCGGCCTTCTTGGCAGCTTGTATCGCCAATGGGGCATTCCTGGCGATTTCGGCCGCGATCTCCAGTGCGCGTTCAACCTGGCGGTTGGGTTCAACGACTTCCTGCACGAAGCCGATCTCTTTTGCGCGCTGCGCATCGAAAACGTCGCATCGCAACAAATGGTACATGGCGTTGCCCCAGCCCGCGCGATCCACAAAGCGCAACGTCGCCCCCCCCATCGGGGTGATTCCGCGGGCTGGCTCCAGTTGAGAGAACTTCGCGTCTGATGCAGCCACGGTGATGTCGCAAGCGAGCATCAGCTCAATGCCGATGGTGTAGGTCACACCCTGGACAGCACAAACGACCGGCTTCCTGCACGGCCGCTCAAGCGCGTGCGGATCAAGCATGGTGTCGTCGAAGATCGGCGTCCCACTCTGCATGGCCGGTAGAAAGGCTGGCAGATCCAGACCAGAGGTCGTGTGTGCGCCGGCGAATGTCAGCAAACCCACCCATGCCTCTGGATCCTCATCGAGTCGTTTGAACGCACGCCCAAGCTCTTGCAGCATATGTGGCGTAAAGGCGTTGCGCTTGGCTGCCCGATCGACGTGCATATGGAGGATGTGATCCTGGAAGGTCACTGTCACGAGGCCTTGATCCGACATGCTCAAACTTATCCCTTCAAGTTGTTGTGACTGCTGGTCTTGCCCGAGATCCGTCTCCAGCGACCCGTCTTTCACCGATCATGTTCGTTCTGTCTCATCCGCAGTTCGACCATGCCTTCGCCATAAGCCATGACTTCAGTGCCGACCACAGTAACAAAGGCCTGCGACGCGAGGATTTGACGCGCAAGCGCAAGGCGGTCGGCCAAGCGGATCTCCCGCAAGATTCACTAGACCGGTCGCCATAATGATCAGCCGGTGCTAGGTGGTCAAGGGGAAATCCAAATCGCCAATCAGTCGTCTGAAAGAGTCCCAAGATGCCGGAGACTGTTCTCCAGCCTAGCCGTGACCGAATGATCGCCGCTGGCGTGCAGCTGTTCCAGCGCAAGGGCTATCATGGAACGGGTCTCATTGAGCTGCTGGAGGTCAGTAAAGCGCCCAAGGGTTCATTCTACCACCATTTTCCAGGCGGCAAGGAGCAACTTGCCGAAGCAGCCATGGCGCAGGCACGCGATGCGGTGAGTGCTCGAATCGACATCGCGTTCGCCGATTCCGCATCGTTTGCAGACGGCGCGCGTGCCCTGGTGAAAGCCATTGGGGACTGGTTTGAGCGTAGCGACTATACCGAAGGATGCCCCATCACTTCGGTTCTGCTTGAAACTGTTCCGGGCTCGGATCGATTGGCAGCCGCAAGCAAGGCTGCCTTCGCTGACTGGATTGCTCGCGCCGAAAGTCACGCGGCAAGACTGGGCAATGTGCGCGATCCCAGAACCGCTGCCACGGGGCTGCTCATTGCGCTTGAGGGCGCATGGATCGTCGCCCGCGCCCAGCGCTCGAGGCGGCCGTTCGAGATCGTGGCGGACCTGGTAGCGGGCTACGCGATCGACCACTGAAGGCTGTTTCCAGACCGCTCACCCACAAGCCTGATTGCCAGCTCCTTCAGGTCTCTTTCCTTGCACTGTGACGGTAAACAAGTGGGACGTTGCGCAGCCATCAGACGGCCGGCTCATTGACCACCGTGCCACCGGTTTCTGCAGATCGGCTTTCAGGAAGCGATCCCTGGATAGGCGCAACATGCGCTTCCCAGCAGGGTCGTGTCCCCTTCCGGCGAGACCTGCCATTCGGTATCGCGTCCGGGATTGACCGCTTCGTCCCAACAAGTGGCGCACTCTGGCTCGAAGTGATGCCATTCCGACGAAGGCTGTTGGGTCCCCGACGGGCAACAAGGCTGGTTCATTCGAGCTGCCTGTCCCTTCGGCAGTTCTGGTCCATGGGCAGCTCTTGTGCCGCTCGACATGCGCGAACTCCGCAGGGAATCAGAAGCATTTCAGGGGCAATCCTGCAGGCCGGAGATCTGGTATCTGTCGCCCGGTTCGGAACCGGAGTGACCGGCACACCCTACGCCGCGTCCTGGCCGGCCTTGCGGAGGGCGGAGGCGCGGATCTTCTCGCTCTCGCTCTTGAGCTGGCCGCAGGCGGCGAGGATGTCGCGGCCGCGGGGGGTGCGGATCGGGCTGGCGTAGCCGGCGCGGTTGAGGATGGCGGCGAAGGCCTCGATCGTCTTCCAGTCCGAGCACTGGTAGTCCGTGCCCGGCCAGGGGTTGAACGGGATCAGATTGACCTTGGCCGGAATGCCCTGGATCAGCTTCACCAGGGCGCGGGCCTCGTCCGGGCTGTCGTTGACGCCCTTCAGCATGACGTATTCGAACGTCACCCGCTTCGCATTGCCCAGCCCCGGATAGGCGCGGATGGCGGCCATCAGCTGGTCGAGCGGGTACTTCCTGTTGAGCGGCACCAGCACGTCGCGCAGGAGGTCGTTGGTGGCGTGCAGGCTGATCGCCAGCATGGTCCCGGTGCGCTCGCCCAGCTCGGGGATCATCGGCACCACGCCCGAGGTCGAGACGGTGATGCGGCGGCGCGAGATGGCGATGCCTTCCCCGTCACTGATGATGTCGATGGCGTCGGCGACGTTGTCGAGATTGTAGAGCGGCTCGCCCATGCCCATGAACACGATGTTCGACAGGCGGCGGTCCTCCTTGGGCGAGGGCCATTCGCCGAGGTCGTCGCGGGCGACCTGGACCTGGGCCACGATCTCGGCGGCGGTCAGGTTGCGCACCAGCTTCTGGGTGCCGGTGTGGCAGAAGGTGCAGTTCAGGGTGCAGCCGACCTGGGAGGAGACGCACAGGGCCCCGGCGCGGCCGACGTCGGGGATGAAGACGGTCTCGATCTCGATCCCCGGAGCCGTGCGGATCAGCCACTTGCGGGTGCCGTCCCTCGACACCTGGCGCTCGACGATTTCGGGGCGGGCCAGGGTGAAGGCCTCCGCCAGCTTCGCCCGGGTTTCCTTCGCCACATCGCTCATCAGGGCGAAGTCGGTGACGCCGTAGTGGTGGATCCAGCGCCACACCTGCGCGGCGCGCATCCTCGCCTTCTCCGGCGGGCAGATGTCGGCGGCGATCAGGGCCTCGCGCAGGCCCTCGCGCGTCAGACCGGTCAGGTTGACGAGCGCGGAGGCGGCCGCGGACGGGGCGGCGGCGCGGCTGAGGTCGAGCGTGACGCTCACGGACGGATCCTGAACGGGCGGCGGGAGCGGCGGCCTATAGCACGGATCGGCGCGGATTTAAGGCCGGCGACGGAACGCCGGTTGATCGGCGCGTCGCCCTAGCCTTGCGCGTTGCGGATGGCGGCGGCGCCGAACAGGGGCGTCAGGGCGGCGGCGAACAGGCTGCAGGCCCCGAGGAAGGCGAGGGCGGACAGGGGCGAGGCGCCCTCCGCCGCCCGCAGCACGGCCCCGGCCCCGAAGATCACCGGCGGGATGAACAGGGGCAGGGCGACCACGGCGATCAGCACCCCGCCGCGCCGCGCGCCCAGGGCCACCGCCGCGCCCAGCGCCCCGGTGAAGGCCAGGCCCAGCCCGCCGATGGCCCCGGCGGCGACAGCGGTCGGGACCGCCGCGGCGGGCAGCCCCAGCGCCAGGGCCGTGACCGGCGCGGCCAGCGCCAGCGGCAGGCCCAGCGCCAGCCACTGGGCCACGGCCTTGACCGCCACCACCGCCTCCAGCGGCAGCGATCCGAGCGTGAGCAGGTCCAGCGCCCCGTCCTCGAGGTCGCGCTCGAACAGGCGCTCGAGGGAGAGCAGGGTGGCGAGGGTCAGGGCGATCCAGGCCACGCCGCCGGACAGGGTCGCCAGCACCCGCGGGTCCGAGCCCACGGCGAGCGGGATCAGGGTGGTCAGGCCGGCGAGGAAGGCCAGGGCCAGCAGGGGGCCGCCGCCCCCGGCCCAGGCCAGGGCCAGCTCACGCCGGAGCAGGAGCAGGGCGGCGCTCACCGGTCGGCTCCCAGGACGATCTCGCGGGCCGGGATGGGCAGGGGGTCGTGGACGGCGGCGAGGATCAGGCCGCCGCCGGCCAGGTGGGCTTGCATCAGCGCCCCGAAGGCGGCGCGCCAGCGGGCGTCGAGCGGGGTCAGGGGCTCGTCCAGCAGCCACAGGGACCGCGGCGCGGCGATCAGCCGGGCGAGGGCGACGCGGCGGCGCTGGCCGGCGGAAAGGCGGCGCACTTCCAGCCCGGTCAACCGATGCAGGCCGAGGGCGGCGATGGCGCCGGCCGGGTCGCCGCCCCCCAGCCAGCGGCTCTGGAAGGCCAGCTCCTCGGCCACGGTGCGGGCGCCCTTGAGGCCGTCGAGGTGGCCGACGAGGTGCAAGCCGGCGCGGGCCGCGTCCGGGTCGAGCGGACCGGCGGGGCCGGCGAAGGTCACGGTCCCGGCGTCGGGGCGCAGCAGGCCGGCGACGGCGCGCAGCAGGGAGGTCTTGCCGGCCCCGTTGGCCCCGTTCAGGGCCACGGCCTCGCCGGCGGCGACCTGCAGGTCGAGGTCGCGGAACAGCGGCCGCTCCCCGCGCGACAGGGCGAGGCCATGGAGGGAGAGGGCGGTGATCATGTCAAGTCGCGCCACGCTGAAGCCGCCCCTCCGTCTCGCGGCTGCGCGGCGATCCACCTCCCCATTGAATGGGGAGGAGAGGGGTCTTGCTTCCCAAGGCGGTGGGGAGGGGCGATGTCCTGCACGGCCATTCCAGGACCCAAGCCCGAGGATGACGGCGGTGAAAGCGTCAAACTCGCGTCGGGCGTCCTGCCCGTTCCATGGGGAGGAGAGGTGTTGGATTTGCGAGCGTTTCTCATGTTCGCGCGGGCGTGGACGCCGGCGTCCGGCGGCACTAAGAGACCCTTCGCCGCAGCGGGTTTCCGCCGCGCGCGACGGGGTCCTGTGCGCCTCGTCGCCGAGCGCGCGGGGGCGCAACCGAATTGTCGGGCGGCGATTACCAGAGGAACCCTCCCATGCCGTCAGTCGACAGCCTCTCCGTCCGGCGCGATCTCACCGTCGGGCGCAAGAAGTACGCCTATTACAGCCTTCCCGCCGCCGAGGAAGCCGGCCTGACCGGCATCGCCCGCCTGCCGCGCTCGATGAAGGTGCTGCTGGAGAATCTGCTGCGCAACGAGGACGGGGTCTCGGTCACCGAGGGCGATCTCAAGGCCGTGGCCGCCTGGCTTGGCAACAAGGGCGCAGTCGAGCACGAGATCGCCTTCCGCCCGGCCCGGGTGCTGATGCAGGACTTCACCGGCGTACCGGCGGTGGTCGACCTGGCCGCCATGCGCGACGCCATGACGGCGCTTGGCGGCGACCCGGCGAAGATCAATCCGCTGAACCCGGTCGATCTGGTCATCGACCACTCGGTGATGGTGGACCACTTCGGCACCGCCGCCGCCTTCCAGCAGAACGTCGAGCGCGAGTACGAGCGCAATATCGAGCGCTACCGCTTCCTGCGCTGGGGTTCGTCGGCCTTCAACAACTTCCGCGTGGTGCCCCCGGGCACCGGCATCTGCCACCAGGTCAACCTCGAGAACCTGGCCCAGACCGTCTGGACCGCCGCCGAGGGCAAGGCCACCGTGGCCTATCCGGACACGGTCGTCGGCACCGACAGCCACACCACCATGATCAACGGCCTGGCCGTGCTGGGCTGGGGCGTCGGCGGCATCGAGGCCGAGGCGGCCATGCTGGGCCAGCCGATCCCGATGCTGATTCCCGAGGTGATCGGCTTCCGCCTGACCGGAAAGCTGCCGGAAGGCGCGACCGCCACCGATCTCGTGCTGACCGTCACCCAGATGCTGCGCAAGAAGGGCGTGGTCGGCAAGTTCGTCGAGTTCTTCGGCTCGGGCGTCTCGGCCCTGACCATCGAGGACCAGGCCACCATCGCCAACATGGCTCCGGAGTACGGCGCCACCTGCGGCTTCTTCCCGGTGTCGCAGGCGACGCTGGACTATCTGACCGCCACCGGGCGGGACAAGGCGCGGGTGCAGCTGGTCGAGGCCTATGCGAAGGCGCAAGGGCTGTGGATCGACGAGAGCTCCGAGGACCCGGTGTTCACCGACGTGCTCGAGCTGGACGTGTCGACCGTGGTGCCGTCCTTGGCCGGGCCGAAGCGGCCGCAGGACCGGGTGCTGTTGACCGGTGCCGCAGCCGAGTTCGAGGGCCATCTGACCGAGACCTTCGACCGTCCGGCCGACGCCCCGCGCGCTGCGGTGGCCGGTGAGACCTTCGATGTCGGCGACGGCGATGTGGTGATCGCCGCCATCACCAGTTGCACCAACACCTCCAACCCGTCGGTGCTGATCGCCGCCGGCCTCGTGGCCCGCAAGGCCCACGCCCTGGGCCTGAAGGTCAAGCCGTGGGTCAAGACCTCGCTGGCCCCGGGCTCGCAGGTGGTCACCGACTATCTGACCGACGCCGGCCTGCAGAAGGATCTCGATGCCCTCGGCTTCAACCTGGTCGGCTATGGCTGCACCACCTGCATCGGCAACTCGGGCCCGCTGCCGGAGGCCATCTCCAGGGCGATCAACGAGAACGATCTGGTCGCCGTGAGCGTGCTCTCGGGCAACCGCAACTTCGAGGGCCGGGTCAACCCCGACGTGCGCGCCAACTACCTGGCCAGCCCGCCGCTGGTGGTGGCCTACGCCCTGGCCGGCACCATGCGCCTCGACCTGGCCACCCAGCCGATCGGCCAGGACAAGACGGGCAAGGACGTCTTCCTGAAGGACATCTGGCCGACCTCGGCGGAGATCGCCGCGATCCAGAAGAAGTCCGTCACCTCCAAGATGTTCGCCAAGCGCTACGCCGACGTATTCAAGGGCGACAGCCACTGGCAGGCGATCGACGTCACCGGCGGCCAGACCTACGCCTGGGACGACGCCTCGACCTATGTGCGCAACCCGCCCTATTTCGAGGGCATGTCGATGGAGCCGGCACCCATCAACGACATCGTCGAGGCCCGCATCCTCGGCATCTTCGGCGACTCGATCACCACCGACCACATCAGCCCGGCCGGCTCGATCAAGACCGCCTCGCCGGCCGGCAAGTACCTGACCGGCCACGGGGTCGACCCGCTGGACTTCAACTCCTACGGCGCCCGCCGCGGGAACCACGAAGTCATGATGCGCGGCACCTTCGCCAACATCCGCATCCGCAACCGGATCACGCCCGAGATCGAGGGCGGGGTGACCAAGCACTTCCCCTCGGGCGAGGTGATGTCGATCTATGACGCGGCCATGCGCTACCAGGCCGAGGGCCGGCCGCTGGTCGTGTTCGCGGGCAAGGAATACGGCACCGGCTCGTCGCGCGACTGGGCGGCCAAGGGCACCCGCCTGCTGGGCGTGCGCGCGGTCATCGCCGAGAGCTACGAGCGCATCCACCGCTCCAACCTGGTCGGCATGGGCGTGGTGCCGCTGCAGTTCAAGGCGGACGGCTGGACCAGGCTGGGCCTGACCGGCGACGAGATCGTCACCATCCGCGGCCTTTCGGACGCCAACATCGGCAAGCTGAAGCCGCGTCAGGAGCTGTTCGTCGAGCTGTTCCGCCCGGCGGACGGCAAGATGGCCCGCTTCCCGGTGCGCTGCCGCATCGATACCGAGACCGAGATGGAATACTTCAAGGCCGGCGGCGTGATGCCCTTCGTGCTGCGGAACCTGGCGCGCGGCTGACGCCGCGGTCCGGGAGCGACCTCAAGGGGCGGGGCGGCCGAAGGGTCGTCCCGCCCTTTTTGCGTGTGCCCTGTTTGGGTCAGAGGCCGGCGTACAGGGCGTTGATCAGGGCCAGGGCGCGGGGGTCGCCGATCAGGTGGGGGCTCTGGCGCGTCATGACATAGGCGGCCGAGACCCGGGCGGCCGGGTCGGCGAAGGCGCAGGAGCCGCCCCAGCCATAGTGGCCGACGGCGTCGGGGTTGGGCCCCAGCACCTTGAGCCGCTTGTTGCGCATCAGGCCGGCGCCCCAGCTGATGTCGAACGGCACCACCCGGTCGCGGCCCCAGACGCGCTCGCGCATCGCCTGGGTCAGCACCGGCGCGGACAGCAGCTGGCGGCCGTCCAGCCGGCCGCCATTGGCGAAGATCGCCATGATGCGGGCGAGGGCGAGGGCCGTGCCGTGCAGATTGGCCGAGGGGATCTCGGCCATCCGCCAGTCGGTCGAGCCGCGCCCGCCGGGGGCCGAGCCGCGGTCGAGGAAGGCGGCGCGCTTGATGGCGTCGATCTCGCCCAGGTCCGGGGGGGCCGAGGGCTTCTTCAGCTGGGCGACGCGGCCGTGCTCGGCCTCAGGCAGGCCGATCCACAGGTCGAGACCGAAGGGGTTGGCGAAGTCCTCGCGCAGGGCCCGGCCCATGCTGCGGCCGTCGGCGCGGCGGAACACCTCGTTGGCGAGGAAGCCGACGGTGATCGGGTGATAGCCGGAGCCCTCGCCGGGCGGCCACATCGGGGCCTGGGCGGCGAGCCGGTCGAGCACCGCCTGCGGCTGGAACCAGATGTCCGGCTCGGCCGGGCTGTCGAAGCCGGGCAAGCCGGCCTGGTGCGACAGCAGCTGGCCGACGGTGATCTTGTCCTTCCCCGCCTGGCCGAACCCGGGCCACAGGTCGGCGATCTTCTCCTCATAGGCCAGCTTGCCGCGCTCGACGGCCCAGGCGATCAGCAGGGCCATCACCGCCTTGCCGGTGGAGAAGACCGGGGTGAGGGTGTCCGGGCCGAAGGGGGTCGTCCCCGCGGCGTCGGCGCGGCCTGCCCACACGTCGATGACCGTCTCGCCCTCGACGCAGACCGAGAAACGCGCCGCCTGCTCGTTCAGCCCTTCGGGCGCGTCGGTGAAGTTGCGGGCGAAGGCGTCGCGAACCGCATCGAAGCGCGGCGGACAGACCCCATGGATGGCGGGCGTGTCGGTCATCGGTTGATCCCCTCTCGCTCCGCCAGATAGGCCATCACGCCGCCGGCGGCCACCGTCCCGGAGGCGAAACAGGCCTGCAGCAGATAGCCGCCGGTCGGGGCCTCCCAGTCCAGCATCTCCCCGGCCGCGAACACCCCGGGCAGACGGCGCAGCATCAGCCGGTCATCGAGCTCGTCCAGGGCCAGGCCGCCGGCGCTGGAGATGGCCCGCTCCAGCCCCTGCACCCCGGCGACTGGCAGGGTCAGGGCCTTGATCCGGGCGGCGAGACCGGCCGGGTCCGGCGGCAGGGGCCCCGCCTCGCGAAGCAGGGCGGCGGCGGGGCCGGTCAGGCCGGCGGCCTTGCGCAGCCGGTTGGCGAGACTCTCGCCGGCGGCGGCGGCGGCCAGTCTGGCGGCGAGCCGGTCTTCGGCGAGGTCCGGCTTGAGGTCGAGGGTCAGGGCCGACGCTTCGCGCAGGGCGGCGGAAAGAGCGTAGACTGCCCCGCCTTCGAGGCCGTAGCGGGTGATCACCGCCTCGCCGCGGGCGGTCCTGTCTCCGACGGTCAGGCGGAGGTTCTTCAGCGGTGCGCCGGCCCAGCGGGTGGGGATGGCCGGGCTCCAGGGGAGGGTGACGCCCATGTTGGCCGGGCGGAAGGGTTCGACCCGCACGCCGCGGGCGGCCAGCAGACCGGCCCAGCTGCCGTCCGAGCCGAGCCGCGGCCAGCTGGCCCCGCCCATGGCCAGCACCACGGCGTCGGCCGGGTAGCGCTCCGGGCCGTCGGGCCCGTCGGCCGTGACGTCGGCTCCGTCCCAGCCGGTCCAGCGGCGGCGCAGATGGATCTCGACCCCTGCCGCCTGCAGCTGCGCCAGCCAGGCGCGCAGCAGGGGCGAGGCCTTCATGGCGCGGGGGAATATGCGGCCGGAGGCACCGGTGAAGGTCGGCTGGCCCAGCCCTTCGGCCCAGGAGATCAGGTCGGCGGGGCCTAACTGGTCCAGCCAGGCGTCGACGCGGGCGCGGGC